>Ga0228710_1011848_pt1 | contig 11065 bp, 7 predicted proteins | sample MedpolnodulmetaG_FD_177995 | JGI IMG/M metagenome (GOLD analysis project Ga0228710, IMG submission 177995) | Root nodule microbial communities from Medicago polymorpha collected in Santa Monica, California, United States - pink nodules | ecosystem: Host-associated > Plants > Roots > Nodule... | reverse complement strand
AATTGAAGTAAAATAGTTCTAAAAGAAAATAATATTTAAATAAAACTAAATCAAATCTAAATAAAATAGACTTAAATAACATATTAAAAACACTAATTTATTGACTCATCACACCACCTGGATATGCAAAAAACTAGAGAGTCCCTCAGAAATCTAGTTTGGAAATTTTAATAGAAAGCTATGTCATGAACCAATCTAAACAGCTCCAAGAGCTCAAAAACTAAACCGAATTTCTGAACGATTCTCTTTCCAAACTCAATTCTAAAGTAGACTCTATTGCTACTCATACTAAAATGCTTGAAACTCAAATCTCCAAAGTGGCCCAACAGGTGGCTACTTCCTCTCAAACACCGGGAGTCTTTCCTGGTCAAACCGAAGCCAACCCCAAAGCCCATGTTAATGCTATTTCATTAGGGGGTAGTAAACAATTAGAGGATACCATTGCTAAGGCTGAAAACATTGAGGGAGAGTGTGTTAAGCTTCTAGGTGAGAAAACCATAATAGAGAATGAAAAACCGCTTGACAAAACCAAAGTTCCTTTCCCATTGAGGCTTGCTAAGCCCAACTTGGAGGCACAACTTAATAAGTTTGTTGATATGCTTAAGAAGATTTGCATTAATATTCCCTTTCTAGCGTCATCTGCACAATCTGATCTCTTTGATCCTTTTTAAGGACGCTTTCTAACCATCAAGCTAATGACTATAAATGAGCACTTCGTGGGAGGCAACCAACGGATTTAATCGCTTTATTTTTGTTTGTTTTGTAGGTTTTTGTCTGAATAAGATGCGAGCAAGGAGAAATATTTTGACCCCCTTGACCAGGAAGACTGGCATGACCCGTGCCTGTGGTGGCATGGCTGTGCCAACCCAAACCCACAAAAAAAAACCAAAAATTGGCAGTAAGACTGGCACGGCCCGTACCTATGGTGGCACGGCCGTGCCTCTGACAGCCCTCAAAAACACCCAAACAAGCAGAAACATGTGCACGACCCGTGCCTAGGGGTGCAACGGCCGTGCGCGAGCTCAGGCCTCCATAACCTCAAAATTTTTCTTCTCTTATCCCATTCACTCACCATAACTCTTTCTTCTCTCAAACTTCTCTCTAAAAACTCCATTAAACCCCAAACTTCAAACCTTCATAACTCCACCAAAACTCCACCAAATCAAACAATTTCTAACCTAAATTATCTCCAAACATCATTCCCAACATAAACCAGCCATCAAAACAAACATTTATCCATCCAAACCCCAAATTCACCAAATTCGTAATCCATTAAACCCTAACCCAAAAACCATAATTTCTTCACCAAGCTCCATCATTAAACTCAAAAACCTTACTTAAACTCTAACCCCATCACTAAACCAACCTTTCCCACACAAAACCTTGTCAAACCCTAACCTCCCAAACCGACACCAAGTCAACTAAGGTCAAATGGCATCAAAGAGGAAAGGTAAGGAGATTGAAGGCTCCAGAAGTTGTGCAAGCAAGAAGCAATCAACAGTCTGCAACAATGGCATCAATTTCAAGGATCCCCAGCAAAGGAATAGGTATAAATCTCTAATCTCTCGAACTATTTTTGCTTGTAGATACCCTAATGCTAATGTTATGGATAGGATAGGAATAAAGGAACACGTTATTAGGCTATTGAATAACTTAGGTTTGGTCGAGATGTTGAAACCTATGAGGGCGTTTGAAAACTTCACCTATGAGTTCTTGAGCTCTATTTATTTTACTAAAGATAGGTCGAAGACGGATAACCCCGATCATAGGGTCGCATTCCGGCTATTAAATTTTGATTATGAGATGTCATTGGAAGCTTTTTGTTCCGAACTTGGCCTCGCAAATGCGGGGTATATCCATGACTCTTGGGATCAAACTTTAAGACCGACCGACTACGACCTCGTTGCCTTTTGGAAGAGTATAACCGGTTTAAACCAATATAACTCTCGCTCCAATAAGGCTAGTAACAGTCACAACCCTGTGCTTAGGTACCTTCAAAGGGTTATGGCTTGCACCATCTGGGGTAGGAAAGAGGTAAGAATGATGAGGACTGATGAGTTATTCATGTTGTGGGCTATGCTTTATAACCACCCTGTTAACATATGCTATTATTTTCTCGATTATACTTGTTTCAATTGTTAAAAAGAAACTGGTTGATAAAGGTGATATAGTGGTAGGTGGAATCATCACCTTCATTGCTAGGAAGTTTAGAGTGGGTGAGGAGAGTGGAATCAATAAGATTGAGGGAAATATTTATCTAAGTTTAGATACACTCGCCTCTATGTTCTTTCTTAAACCTCATGGATATATCCACAATTTCCAAGTTGAGTGGAAAGTCAATAATGCTAATTGTTTTATTATTCTACCTAATCCGGACATAACTAATCCGGAGGTGGTGGAGAATTTGCTTTATGTTGGAACTAACCCACAGGTACATGATGATGGTGATGATGGTGGTGATAAAGAGGAGGAAGGTGCACACTTTCACCATGAGCAAGAAGCTGGTGGGAACTATGATAATGAACGGTGGGCATGGATGCAAACCGAAGTTCAACGAATAAGCTCCGAGCAACAAAGACAAGGTGTTGAAATCTTCGGGCTAAGGAATGATGTCCAAAGGGGCAATCACATAACCGAAGAAAACAACCAAATGTTCCAGAACTTGATGCTACACCTTCACCTCCAAGGTCCACCTTAATAAAATTGTGAGCTTTCCTCTTCCTTTACTCTTCTCTCCTCTTCTCTCCCTTTCTCTTCTTCTTCTTCTTCTTTTTCAAATCATTGAGGACAATGCTTCTCCCAAGTGTGGAGGGGAGCCAATAAAGTGTCTTGTCTTGTTTTTGTTAAGTGTCGTAGTGTTTCAAAACTCCCTTGGATTTTAATTTTTTGTTTTGTTTTATTGCGAAAGGCATGGAAAGTAGCTTGTTTTTATTGTAAATTATGACATAAATTTTTTTGTTGTCTCTTCCCAAATGGTTGTTTCTTGTACATGAAAGTGATTTATTGTGTTTTAAATGTTCTTGTTATACCCACATCTTGTCTAATTGTGAAAATTCTCTTTGAGAAAAATACAAAATTGCAGTCTTTGAGTAAATGTATGAGTAGGTATTTTAAGAAGCACGTTCTAACTTCATTGGTAATTTAACCCTTTAAAGTCTTCAGAGTAAAAGTAGTATAAGTTTGTGTGGGGATTAAAAAGATCAATCAAAAAGGGGCGGAAGCAAAAACATCTATAAGGGAACATCATGAACTCTAGGGAGCAGGAGTAGGCCTCACTAACCTCCCACGTGAATGTGGTTTTTCTCTAATAACTAAAAGTAGCTTCTATAATTCCTTATAAAAGGAGGATAGAACCAATACATACTTAGGGAGCATCATTAACTCTAGGGGGCAGGAACTGCCCTACCTGACTTCCTACGTGAAGGTGGTGTCTTTTAAACCTATAATTTTGCAGCACTAGTTAGGTAGCATCATTGACTCTAGGGGGTAGGAGCTACCCTACCTGACTTCCTACGTGAAGGTGGTATGTCTTAGGCAATCTACAGTTCCCCATGACATTTAAATGTCAAATGATCTAAATTCTCATCTCTCTTATATGAAATGAAGAAAGGACTATTCTCGGTTAGGTTAGTGTTAAGGTTAAAACTTGTTTCCTCATAATATCTCTTATATAGGAGCAAGAAAAGGGCTAGACTACACACACACACACACACACACACTCACTCACTTGAGACTTGACTGTTGGGTTGAATAATGTTCATAAGAAATACTTGAAGTTGTGATTAGTGTACACTTGAAATAAAGCCTTGGAGGAGACATAAGTTTTTTTATTGTAATGTCATATGTTAATCTTGTTTATGTTGCCAATGTTTACGCCTTTTGCTTGAGGACAAGCAAGGATTCAAGTGTGGGGGAGTTTGATGAGTCAATAATGAGTCAATTATTAACGTTTTTTATATAATATTTAAGTTTATTTTATTTAGATTTAATATGTTTTTATTTCCTTTTAGAGCTATTTTACTTCAATTGCAAGTTATTTTATTTCAGGAACAAATATTTGAAAAGATTGAGTCTTGGAGCAAAAGAAAGGAGAATTGGAGCTAATTCATGTCAAAAATATGAAGATCTTATACAAAAATATCTTGTGCAAAGAATTTGAAGATCTTGTACCAAAATATAGCATAGGCGCGCCCCTTTTTGTCCTTTTGCTGCTTTTCCTTCTTCGACAAGCTGCCTATTTTAGTATTTCTGACCTGGAGCCCATGGTTTCTTGTGCAACACTTTAGTGATTTAATTCTTGGGGCTCAAGTCAATGTTAGACTATAAATAGAGCAGCCATCTAGTTTGTAAAATCATCTTTTGTTCTTGGAATTCAATAGTGACAATTGTTTTCTTTTAATAAAAGTTCTTCTTTATTTTATTTATGTTTTTACTTCTTCTTCTCTTCTATGTCTACAATGAACATGAGTGAGTAGACTCTTCTTATCTTGGGATTGTTGGACAAGTCTAATGACTTAATCCTAATCAAACCAAGCCTCGAACCCTAATTTTATGTAACCCTATTTTCTAATCTATTTCGCCGTTCTTATAATCATTAACAAATACTAATCGATGGATCAAACGATGAAGTTTAATAGTTGTTATTGATTCATCACAAATATTAAGCGATGGATCGAAAGATGAAGTTTTATTATTGGAACAAGTGAATTTAGACAAGGATTGTGAATCATGAAAATAGTCTAGCAAACCTTGAGACAATAAATTTTCGAGCTTCAAGGATTTCAATAGCAATCAACCATGAAAATAGGCGTGATTGCTAGAGAAACACACTCACTGAGACCGAAAGGAGATGTGATAGGCTAAAGAGAAACTTGTCTTTAGAAAGTAGGTCTAACATAAAGTTCTAGGTTTAAAGGTTTGGTTTGTGAAGGGTTTGTCACCATGATGGACCAATAATCCCAAGGCGCTTTTTATTATTATTTCTAAACCGTTAAAAATCCCAACTTTTAAATTGAACTCTCTTCTAATCATTCTTAAAGGTTAATTGAATTAAACAACTTTCTATCGGAACGATACTCTTATTACTACACTGGTAAATTGTGCACTCGCGGATTTACCCCATCAATCAACAAAGTAAATCTCCAAGGTAGCCATGTCAAATATGCTATAATACACCACCATAATAAAACTCCAATCTCAATATACTGAGTGATAAATATCTCATAAGGTCATAATATAAAGACAACAAACAGACACCCTTAATCAGAGCCCGACACACTAAGAATCGAATGCAAGAAACAAGGCAACATCCATGCTAGTCCTCAAGAAAAATACTCACCAAGAAAAGCAAACTAATCCTGCACGCCATCTACCCATTCATGTGAATAAGGTAGGCGGTTAATCAAACGACCACTGGGGTTAGACATCATTCAAATCAATTAAAGCATAATCAACTGAAGTTAAACGACATGATTAAACTTAATATAATTAATCATACATAATTAAGTTCATCTTCATAACCATATATCACAATCAATCATCAATCATACAAGCATGTTTTCCAAGTAATTCACCAAAGACAAAGCATTCATGATCAAAACCTAAACAAAGTATATGTACATATTGCAGTAGCATATACACCTTCACTTTACAAGTCAATTCCGATTAATTCCAAAATTTCACTAAGTTCGTCTCATTTTGCCACTTTTAAAAACAATTCCATTTTTCAAAGTAAGACCAAGTTAAAGTTCACACACACCCTTCAAAATAATTTTAACCTCATTATTTAAGAAAACAAACCTTAACCCTAGCATTTTACTTAAGAAAAACGAATTTTGGAAAATCTCATGTTCTTGAACATTTTCAAATAAATTCTTATTTGATTCACAAATTCAAGTTCAATCTGATTCATTTCATGTTTCCAAAGGTTTAGAAAGCATAAAAACAATTAAATGCATCAAAAGAATTAGTTTCAGAAAGTCCAGATCGTTCCCCAAGTACCTAGAACACCCAAAACATGGGGTTCTGTCCTGTGCCACTCACCTCGCGAGTTATTACACCATATTAGGTACCCCTGGTCATGGGTTTTCCTCTTGAGAAATCCTCTAATTTTCACACCAAAACCCCATTTTTGATCCCCTTGACCCCAAATTCGTTCCCCAAACTTGTTTACCAGTTTACATACTTTTAAAGGAAATCAAAAACATCACAAACATGAAACCAAAACACCTATTCACCTCAAAATCATCACTTGGTTCATTTTTCAACAAAAACCCACAATTTTCCATTTTCATTCAAAACTCATAAACAACCAGACCAATTCAAACCCCATCAACATACAAACATATATAATCTTTTATGAAGTGAATTTGAACATGTTTCAACAATAATCACTCATCATTTCATGCTACACACTTGAATAAGCAAAAATCGTCAAAACAACTTATCAACAACTGCAACTATTAATTTTAAGCACATAACACATCAATTTCATGAAGTTTATCATACCCATAAATTCATATGAATTAAGAGCACGAAATTCATCATCAAAATTTACAAAAAGTCATAATTCACAATAAGCATTTATTCACATAATTGAAAAGATGATGTTAAAGCTTGATTGATGAAAGATTCTATCCCCCTTACCTCTAGGATTCTCTAGCACCAACTATGGCTTCAATTTAGCTCTCCCTAAGTCTATAGCCTCTTCCTATCTTCAAACTTTTCTTCTCTCTAACCCTTTTTCTTCTATTTCCTCTTCTCCAAGTCTTGATCTACTTTCTCTCTCTACCTCTCCAAATATTTTGAAAAGTGAATGAATGTGTTATACTAATTTTTCTCACATCACTTATGTTTATATACCACCTTCTAATTGGGCTAGGTTTCTAATTGTTTTAATGGGCTCAACATCCTTACTAATTAATTCATAAAAGTTACTACTCACATAAACCGTCAAAACACCGAATAATTACCATCTCTACCATCTCTAAATAATTACTCCAACTTACTATTAACTTAATAAAAATAACGATCCTCACTAAAATACCGAAAATAACCTTCTTAATAAAAATAAATATTTTACCCTTACTCGCGAAATGACCAAAATACCCCTTAATGTTAAAATGACTAAAATGCCCTTCTAGGCGAAAAATCCACTAATCCCGAATAAAATATACCCATACACAAATAAGCACACATAGACACATATAAACACATATAAAAAATAATTAAAATAATTCTAGCTAATCTTTTCTTTGTTGTATGATTATTTAATTTAAAGACTTTTATTTAGTTATTTTCTTTTCGCTATTTAGTTTTATTCTAGTGCGTAAGATCTGTCTCCTATAAAGCATAACATGATTTAGGCACTTAGGTAGTGACAGGGCCTAACAATGATATTCATATCTTGATATTTATACTAGTCTAACTAGGAAGTAATTAATTATTAACTAGTGAAACAAACCTAAAACGAGCATACCCTGATAGAAAGTACTTAGGGGGGTGTCACACCTAATATTGATGAACAATTGTTGAAATCAGGTAGTAACTAGTTAGTAATTAAGGAAACGAGTGACTTCATGACTTAAATCAGCCCAATAACTTCATTCTCCTCACACCTTGATAAGATAGACGCTGGTAGGGCTTCCCGTTTGTAGAACTACCGAGAGGGAGAGTGTGTTATGTGCTTCTTAGATTCATAGATGATAGAACCTTTAGTAACACTAGGAAGTCATACCTTTTGAAATTTAGGAACTATAATTTAAGTTTATGTTTAATCTACCTTGACGGGATAAGACCCCATATGCAAGGGTCACAGTGTGACCGGCCGGTGCAACTTGACAGGTGATTAGGTTATCATGTCCTGACAAACTCATCACTTAGATAGTCTACTTAGAATAATTGAAATTGACTTGATTGTTAATTAATTCCAACAAATTAATAGAGGGGATTCAAAGAATCCTAACCGCCACAAACATTCTGCAATCAAACCGGTAACTTTGCTCTGTTGCAAACAGATTAAATTGCAAAACTCTAAACACTTATCTCTTTATTTATTTTATGGTTCCCAAATAAGTACGAGAATTGTTTAGATGAAACGACAATTTATGTGGATACGATACTCTTATTATCACTTTTATACTTAGTAAACGATTTGGTACACTTGCCTAATCCAACCATCAATGGTCATCTAAAGATGTTTGTTCTCTGTTTAAAATTTTAATAACATTTTACTTTCTGTTGTTTCTTTAGGTGGTAGGGCTGGGGATGCCAACAAATTTTGAATTCCTCAATTCCATCATTTTCACCTCATTGATTTATCAATAAAATATAATATATTTTTAACTTAAATTCTCAAGACTAGCTTTTTTCAGGCATCTATTTTTCTCATCATTCATTATTGTTGCTTCTCTTTTTGGATTTCCTCCTATATACTACAAGAGGCAAAATATGAATAAATAATATATGCAATATATTTTAATAAAGAAAATAATGAACAACTTTAAAAAATTAACTATTTATAATATTCTAATTGACTTTTGCAACTCCTAAGTGCTAAAACCCATTTAATTTAAATTTAAAAATCCTAAAATTTTACATATTAATTGATCAAAAATAGTTTGATTACAATCAAATGAGTTAAAATATGGCTCAAATCATCCTGTTTCTTGGTGCTTTGATCATCTTTCTTTCTATATGTTTGGTTGAAAGCAAACAAAGTATGCCTTTTTCCACACCATTTTTCAATTTTCTTAGTTTATGTTATACACAATATTTTATCATATTTTGTCACAAAAACTATTTTATCATATTTTAGTAATATTTCTTTCTTTGATTTGAAAATGCAGCTAATATTCCTTGTAAGTCTAAAGAAGATTGTCCTAAACCGGTATATCCTAAATATGTGCTGTGCTCTTATGGTTTTTGTCGGATTTTTTTTCCATGAAGATAAAATTTAAAATTAATAAACTTTCCTTAAATCATATAATAATAATTGTACCTTTATTATGGGCTATTAAATTTGAAAATACATATGTTTCCTAAATTCATATAATAATGTTTGCATTATATTTCTACTGTTGTTGTAATGCCCTAAGGCTAGTTATTTTTTAGAATTTGACACTTGTATCAAATATTTATTTTTTAAATAAAGGCATTTATGTATTATGTTTATGATTTTAAGGTAATAAAATCCCTAGAATAGTTTGTTCTTTTGAATGGAACATTAAATATGACTTAATCACGAGACACCGTTAAACACAAGGACATTGTTCTTTAAACATCTTTAGTCGAGCATTGGTGTGAAAAGGGATAACTTTAAACTTTAGAGACTATTATATGGGAAAGTTGATGCTTAAATATTACGGATCATGGATAAGGAGTTATTAATTCTTCACACAAATATAGATATGGCTCAAATATGTAAATCCTCCATGTAAGATCGCGTGTTTTTGATTTCCGTCCCCATATCTTTTTTTGTTCTAAAACAGACCCTGTAAGTTATTAACATTTTGGTTTTGGTCCCAGCCATTATCAACTGTGACCAAAACATGTATGTGGAAAATGGAGGATGATGTGGTGGCATGCGTTGCAGGCAACACTGATGTGTCGTTCTAGATGAATAAGAAAGTTAGCGGGATAAAAAGTAGAAAAACAAAATTCATAGAGGGACCAAAACTGAAAAATTATAAGACAAAATATGTAGAAAAAAATCCAAAAATTCTTCATCTTCTTACTTATATTTCTTCTCCTTCATCTTTAACACAACCTTCATCAACATTAATAAAAATCTAAAAAATAAATTCAAAAACAACAACGATCAACAACATCATTATCATCATCATAATCATCATGTAATCACTACATCACCACCATCAACAACAATACATATTCTCATCATCAAAATCATTCAAAAATTCAACATACATAATATCATTAAAGAAGCTCACTTTAATCAGTCACATAGAATCCTAATTTCATAGGTAAAATTTGAATTACTACTAGAACCAAAGAAAAAATATCAAAGTAGAATGTCAAACAAAAAAAATTAAAGCAAAACACCTCATCGTCTTCCTCCTTCACCTATCATCATATTTCAATGGCACCTTTGTTTGAAACTTGCAACAGCCCGATTTTCGTTAGATTTATTTTATTATTTATTATGTGTGCATGTTTGTGATTATTTGTCTCTATGTGTATTTTGTTTCGGGATTACTGGATTTTGGTTTACGGATGGTATTTTAGTCATTTTAGACTTAGGGTCATTTTGGTCATTTTGTGAGCAAGGGTAAAGTAGTCTTTTAGTTACGAGAATTATTTTTAGTGTTTTAAGTGGGAATCATTATTTTGCCAAGTTGCTAGTAAAGCGGGACAATTAATTAAGGACCGGTAACTATCTGTTATTTTTATCCGTAAGAGAGTAGAAACTTTGTGAATTAGTTAAGGGAGTTATTTTTCCCACCCTGTGTGTTTCCTCGCGCGCCCTATTTTTTCCAAAAATGCCCTTGCGTTTCCAGAATTTATAATCCGAAATGGTGTTTTCTTTTGTTAAAGAGTGAAAAAATGAGTAACGGATTTTTCCAAATTTTGTAATCCGGAAACTTCAAAAAATAGGGTGCGTTACATGATGTTTCCCTATTACATAATCCGGAAACCCCCTAAACACCATTTTTCAAGGTAAAACAGTTTGGATTATATAATCCGAACTGTATCTGTTGGAACAAGGGTGTTTCACAAGTCACCTATTAAGTTTTGACAATAACAAGGTATTAAAAATAATCAATTGGATATGCTAAACAATTGTTCAAGTGTGCAGGATCCATAATCAAAGTACTATTCTTAGAGATTCTGATTGAACAAGTTCAAGAGCAAAGGAATTTATTTGAAGCTTAAAGCATCTGGAAGAATTGCGTCTGAAGAAACAAGTCTGAAGAAGAGCTTCTGAAGACACGTCATCAGAAGCAAGAACATCAGAAGCACTGATCATCAGAAGCATATCTCGCCAGAAGCTACTTCACCAGAGTTGACATAGGACAGTGTACGAAGTGTACGGCCACGAACTCTGCAA
>Ga0228710_1011847_pt1 | contig 11065 bp, 2 predicted proteins | sample MedpolnodulmetaG_FD_177995 | JGI IMG/M metagenome (GOLD analysis project Ga0228710, IMG submission 177995) | Root nodule microbial communities from Medicago polymorpha collected in Santa Monica, California, United States - pink nodules | ecosystem: Host-associated > Plants > Roots > Nodule... | reverse complement strand
TTTAGATAGCGCTTTGTATAGAAAAAAAGCGCTATATTACCTTTACCAGCGCCATTTACAGCAGCGCTCTCAAAGCGCTAGCTAAAGCAAAAAAAAAGCGCTATATAAGCCCATTTTTGTAGTAGTGTAGCATCCGTGCTTGAATCATCAATTACATGCACTTGGACTTGTTTGCTTGAAGAGAGAAGGAGGAGAGAGTTCTTGAACTTCCAAAGTTTAGAGAGAGAAAGTTCTAACACAAATGAGTAGTTTTGGCTCCAACATACTTATATACCCCCTCGGTGCAATTACCGAAATGCCCTTCGTCATTAACGTGTTTACACCGACACTGCTGATTAACTCGTGTTCAACTAGCACTGCGTCGTAAAACATTCTTCACCGTAGTGAGTCTCATGAACATTGTTCTCTGACGCACCTTCGACTGATATAACTCCGATGCTGACGAGCGGGATATTACACTCTACCCCCCTTAAAAGAAATTTCGTCCTCGAAATTTAGAGATTCCTTAATAATTGCGGCGATCAATGCTTGACATTCCCAATCTTAATCCTTTGGCGTCTGATTACGCGTAACCTTATGATCTCAAAGTATACTTCTCTTACCAAGCGCAAGTAACAGACCCTGACTTAATCCACATATAATCGAATGTAATCCTCTCAGCCTGAATTTCCCTTAAAAGATCTAGAATTACCTTGAAACATCGTGATTGAAGCTTACCCCTGTTGTATGCCGAACTAATTACCTCAGATCTTTAGCCCATCTGTTCGACAATAATTATCCACACACTATCTTGTCAGCGACAAGAACACTCAGGATTTGCCTTTTTACTGGAGTCCTAGTGGAATCCAGGTTTTCCCTGCAGTGCTTACTGGCGTCTAAAGTATCTTACTATCCATATGTATACTCGATACATCTCTGAAAAACATGGTCTTCTAACTGATGACTTGTCGATCCGATACTTTGGTGTATGAATTGGTTCACACAACTCCCTAACAATGACTAGAATCTCTAAGGTTCTCACCTTGTGTGCAACTTACAAGGACACATGATCTTTCTTATCGAACCTTGAGGCGTCTGCCTCCCGCTTGAGTCGCTTATCTGACGATTCTGCGAAATTCTTGTCTCCTCTTAAAGCCTTAGGAAACTTTCTAATCTCGTTTCCATCTCAACGCAACCGAATTCATGGGTAACTCATATATCTTGACATGAAAAAGAGAAATCAAATACGCCGATACACTTGGCATTTACTAACCAGTCTTCTAGTCCACACACTCTTGAAACTTCCGACTTAGACTACCTGCACTTGAATGCTCTTAGCAGAAGCCTGTACGTTCCGTACGATCTTTCGACGAACCTTATCGCTTATCTTATTAAACCTCAACTTCCGTAGAGTATTACATACTTCCAAATGTCATATCTTGTTAGGTAATAACGATACTTGTTCTAGCATCTTGCTTCAAAAGATTTCTAAACATTGGTACACGGGTCCTTGGAACGAATAGGTGCATAACTTCTTAAAAGAACATTATGAAACCGAGCCCATAATGGTACTGCAGAACCACAGAACGAGTCACTATATTTTGAAAAAATTTTACAACTCGCCCCAAGCTCGCCAATGACGAGTTGGTTCTGAAGTCTGCACATTTTAAGTGAGCTTACTCGCTTACGACGTGTGTCATCGGTTTCAGAAATGTAGAAATATCATGTTTTTAAAGATAAATTTCGTTCCTAAGTCCCCTAATACATATTTTAACTTTAGGAATTATAAAAATCATGGTTTGACGTTATTATGGCAAGTATCGTTATCACTTGACAAGCATAACACAAAATGTATGAATCTCCTCGCGTAAAACTTGATATACGTGTCTACCTTCCTGGCAACATTCCTAACTTCAAGGTGGATTCTCTTAGTTTCTTCCTTAATTGAATATCGGTTAACATTCTAGACGACTCAATGTTACCCCGAGCTGCAAAGGAAAACTGACCTTGTGTGTTTCCCTTGTCTAACATACATTTCTTTCTGAATTGGCTTACGACTCTTACATGTATTTGGCGTCGCCAACCCCTGCGATCTGATTACCACACTGAAAGTGTTTTCGGCCTCTCTTGACTTATCCCGGTGAGGACATAGTTATCATACTCTTACCACGCCTTTCGTTGACTATCCGAGTCCTGCCACTCCAGAACTGTTACTTCAAACTTCTTACTCATCTTGCAGTGGTTCTCACTTCAACATCCAAGGCTTCATGGACTCTAATAAAACTCTTTCCGGTTCAAACCTCGGCTGCGCTACTCTGATTCCACATTCGATTTTAACCATAAACGTTTACCCGTCGAGACGAGTGAAACTTCGCATCCTTCTTGCTACATGGTTACCAATTCCATGAATCATCCTTACGAATTCCCATGGTAGACTCATCATGTACTCGTACATGCACTACAACATTTTGGCCCTACGACAACGCCTAAATTTTGGAAGGTAAAAAAACTGTGTTGGTAGAGTCCCATGGACAACGATTTTCTAATTCTGTTGTAATAGGGTATAATATTTTTTCAATTTATTCGTAACAACTCGAAAGCGTTGTGGTATAAGAAACGAGAACGGATTTTTGTTTGTTATTTTCGTCAACACGTATTAACCATTCTAGTATAATTTTTAATTATTTTTAATAAAAGTATGAGTAACTACTTTGTTAAATACCGTTCTTAAAAACTATAACAATAAATCTTAATATAACCAAAAAATTGACCATTTTAAAAAACAAATAATTAGCGCTATTTTTGATGAAAGATGATTTTCCTCAAAAAATACCCAACAACCCTCTAGACAAAAAAAACAAACAAACAATATCCTCTTAAAAGAAAAAAACACTTTTGTCAAAAAAAAAAACTCAATTAATCAAGAAAAACCAAAAACCAAAACCAAACGCATAAGCTATTCTCAGAAGCTCACTTTCCGTTCAAACGCTCAACCCATTCAAACCTCATAAGCCAAACGAAAATCTCAAAAGATTCAACCCGTTGGAACCCTTAATCTTTTGCGAACTTTTGAAACTCTGAATTCTTCAACGCACTTGAAAATCATAATTCTTCAACCCATTCGAAAATCTCAAATGCTTCAACCGATTCAAACCAATTCGAATCTCAAACCCCTTTGAAACTCATGCAGAAACCATTCGAATCCTCAACCCATTTGAAACCCTTTGATGGCTCGCACATGTTTATGTATTCTTCCCGATCTCATCACGTAAAGTCTTCTTTGAATCAAAACCCTTTTGCTGGCTCGGTGTGTTTTCGACAATTGTACTGATTTTATATTTTGTAGAATTTTGATTTATTCGTGAAATTTAGGATTAGGTTATTGATTGTTTATTTAATCATCTTCTTGTTTATGTAAAATGGTATGCTCTGATTAGTGTTTAGTTGATCTCTTTATTTATTTTTAATTAATATTAGTTCTTAGTGAGTGTTTGGATTTAACATGTGTTTATAGTTATAGTTTACTCTATTTATTTAGAGTTATATCTTAAAGTGACCATGACACTGTAGATTTTATGGATTTAATTCATATGCATTGTCATTGTAAAGATTTTATTATGTTTTCAATCACTACAAGAAATGTTGCATATTGGCAGAGAATAATGTCAGGAGCAATAACTCCTGACAAATTTGCCAGGAGCCATACCAGGGAAAACTCATGGCAAAGTTACCAAGGGCAACCCCCGGCAAAAGTCCTGTGAAATTGTAGGGCGGGAATTGAAATTGAAATGGGAATATAAAGATTCTCTTGTAGTCAGCAAAGCTACTGTGTTTGCAGACCGGTACAGCACTTTGCGAGGGGTTGACCGTGGCAATACCCCTCGGAAAGTGAAAAGCCTGCACTATAGCCTGAAAAGCCTACATATTTCCACCAAATATTCACTTGGCTCAATTTTTCACCATATTTTAATAACTTATTTTCTTTTCCACCGTTTTCTTTCTTTCACACAACAAAAACTCAAACAAAAACTAAAAAAACCCAAATCGCAGAACACTACTCACTCAAAATCGTAGAACCCCAATCTCCGTCTTCAGATCGTTCAATAGAGGTAAGGAAAAATCGAGATTAAACCCAAATTACTCTCTAAATCAAAACCCCCAAACCACTTTCTGGATCAAAACCTCAAAATCAATTGCTGCTCAAAAACCCTAAATCTATTGTTGAATCCAAATCGCACAAAATCTCCATCTTCTTCAATGAGTTTTTTCATAATCGATTGTTGCTCAAAACCCCCAAATCGATTTCCTCTTCCTCTTCTGTCAAAGCTTGTTCAGCTTCCTCATATTTGGTACTTCTTTTTCATCATCACTGTGTTGTTGGTTGTCATTTTTATTGTATATTTTTTTTTGTATTTTGATAGCTTATATTTATAATTTATTATTGTATAATTTTAGAAGGAATTGATGTTGCCATGCATGAAAGAAGACATGTGAATTTTACAATCTCCAAGTATTTATTTATTTTCATTCAATGTACTGATTATTTCGTTTTTATGATTAAATTGGTCGAATTTTTGGGTGTTTTTATGATTAAATCAGTGAGAGTGAGATGTTAGTTCATATAGTTATTTATTTGATGCTTAAAGTTATAGTGTTGATGTTTTCGGATTTACATTTCATTCAAACAGTTTCAATTTTGTCCTATTTCAGGTTTTTGTTTAAAAATTTTAGAAATTGAAATTTGTGAATCCTAACCATTTTAAATTGTGCAATGTATATCTTTAATTTTATTAGTAGAATTTCCTGGCTTGTGTTGGGGTTTTATATGGTGTCAGTAAAGTAACCTCAAAGGTAGCATATTAATATTAATTGTGATTAAAAGTTAGAACCTGAATTAGCAATTCCGTTCCCTAGTACTTTCTTTTCAGAAGTTCTGTATATATGAATTTTTTCAACATCTCTTCGCATGAATAGGTACCTGGGGTTACCGATGATTGGTTCCTAGAAAAGTGAAAAAGGTTGCGATCCTTGGCGGAGGACTAATGGGCTCCGGAATAGCAACTGCTTTAATTCTTAGTAACTATCATGTTATCTTGAAAGAAGTAAATGAAAAGTTCCTGGAAGTAGGTGTTAACAAAGTTAAAGGTGAGAAAATATACTTGTAAATTGGTTCTTGATGCTTAAATTTAAAAATATATAACTCATGTAGCACTTTTCTTTATGCAGCAAATTTATAAAGCCGTGTCAAGAAAGGGCAAATGACTAAGGAAAAATTTGAAAAAACCATATCTCTTCTCAAAGGTACCATTGATTATGAAAGCTTCAAAGATGTGGACCTGGTTATAGAGGTACTTGAGGTGAAATCCTAATATTAATTTGTTTGTTGATTGTTACAATTGCACTTTATTCAGAACCTTTGTAAATTATACACTACACTGTTGGTTATGTTCCGACAGGCTGTTTTGAGAATGTTGCCTTAAAGCAACATATCTTTGCTGACCTTGAAAAGTATTGTCCTCCTCATTGTATACTTGCAAGTAACACTTCCATAATCGACATGAACCTGATTGGAAAGAATACTAAATCTGAAGACCGGATTGTTGGAGCTCATTTCTTCAGGTATTATTAGTGTTCACTCTTCATTAACTATTGTATTTTGGATTTACTTGGTATCCATTGTCAGTGGAAAAGATTTTTTACACAGTCATTCAATGGTTAATAATACCCTTAACAATTTATTCCAGAAAGATAAATAGATGAAATAAGATGGTAAATACCTAAGAGTATTATAGGAAAAAGACAAAATTTCATCAAAAGTAACAAAATTTATTTATTTTCAACCATCTTACTGAAATCAAACTTGTGCATTCATTACTAATAATTAAGTAGTTTACAAAATCCTTTATACACATTGGTAGATTTATAAGGGATCAAATATGATTGATGATGCTCGCACAGCTGATCGGTTGACATCATCTAAGAGCACAAGGTATATTAGTTTTCCCTGATTGACCTTTTGTTTTGTTCTCATTCTTTTGGATAACAGAACAAATAATTTCTATTTGGTAGATGATAAAACCAGAAACTCGTAGTTTGCTTATAAAGTTTCTCTAGCTTTTGACAACTCATCATCCTTCTAGGAGGTTATTTAGATGTACCTTTTATTGTTCTCTTATAATGTTTTTTCATCTTTTGGCAGCTCATCATGATTGATTGTGTGTTTATGTATCATTTTTTTTTCCAGATTCCAGAAGGGTACTGGAGATCTACTTGTGAGCTTTGATGACATGTATCCAACAGATTTTTGGTCATCTCATAAGCAAGAAGATGACAAGAGTTCAGTTTAGAAACTTTCAGATTTGCGGAAAAGAGGTGCTACGTGGATACTGGGTAAGAGTTAAATAGTTGTGTTAAACCTTTTAAGCATCTCTGTAGTGCACTTCTGCCTGGCTTTTGTATGAAATGTTTGATAGTCACTTGTTTAAAAATTGTTTACTTGCTTTCAAATCTATTCTCAAACTGCATAAGTTCCTTTCAAACCTCATAAAAATAAACATATAACTTGTTTCTTTGGTTTTTAGATGAAAAGGGAAAAGGAGTGACACCTGAACATCAAGAGATTTACATTGAAAATCTAACTCCGAATGATGGGTCAATTATCGATGAAAAATCTGCAAAAATGATTGTAAGTATCTAGAAGTTCTGACGCACAATTCGTTGTATTTCACTGATTTTTCATAGCCTTGAACAAACGAGAGTGTGTTACTATTTTTCATTTTATTAGAAATAAAAATTCCTTGTGCTTCAAATTGTATGTTGTGTTTTTCTATGTGGATTGTATCTGGTGTTACTTGTGGGGTGTAGGATGTTTTTGTTATATTTTCTGGAAATGATTACCTAAAAGATTTGATTCACAATTCTATGTATACCACTATTCGTCAAAAAAAAAAATTATGTATTTCATTTATATTTCATAGACCTGAGCAGAGGAGACTGATTAATATTTTGTATTTTATTAGAAATGAAAACTCATTGGCCCGGCCCCCTCATATGGTATAATTAAGTTGAAGGAAATGAAGAGTTGGAAATGAAACGTGCAATGAATGGGCAAGGTTTCTAAATCTAAAAAATCAAAGGTTTATGTGTTTGGAAATGAAAAGTTGCACGATAGAGTTAAGCATATGGAAGGTTTTGTTGCTGTCACTAAATGTCAAGTTTCTTGTAGGTTGTGTTTGGTTGTGAGAAGAAAGTTAGAAGAGAGAAATAGGTGAGAGAGAGAGTATGAGAAGATAGAAATAGATGAGAAATATAGTAGATTTGATGAGTTGTTTGGTATCAGAGAAAGAATAGAGAATTAGAAGAGAGAGAAGTGTGTTTAATTTTTAAAAAGTCAAAAATATCCTTGCATTTAAATTTGATTGATTTTTTCTTTTTGGTCCAGTTTATTTGTCTTTTAATATAATTTAGTTATTATTTTAGTTTTTTTTAGGGAAGTCATTATTTTACATAATAAATTTTATTATTATTTTAGTAAGTAAATTAATTAAAACATAAACTACAACATTTTAGCTCTACAACAACGCCTGATTTTTGGATGTGTTTGGATGGAGGGGAAGGGAGGGGAGGGCTTGCTTTTCTTTTTTAAATTACGGACATTATAAAATGATTTTTAGTAAATTGAATTAAGATCATGATAATGATTATATAATACTTCAAAAACACTTAATTTATTTTAAAAAAACATTTTACGTTGTTCGTAATTTAAAAATTAAAAGTGAAGCCTCCCCTCCCTTCCCCTCCTAAACCCTCAATCCAAACACACCCTAAATCTCTAACTCTTACATGAGAACCATGTACCATTTTAGTCATGAATATGCTTTCATTTGTTGGTTACATCATGTCTCATCTTAATTTATCTTCACATATGCATAATGTTTTTTATAAAGCAATAACAATGAAATAGAGACTCTGTCAAAGTAAGGTTTTGATAATTATTAGCTTGAAAACTAGAGGTTCTCCTATTTTGGGATGATACTCTTTAGTTTAATTTAATGACAAGCTTCTTTAGGATTCATATTTCCAGCTGCAATCACTCTAAGGTGAGTTTGAGCACTGAATTCAATTCGTTATTTAAGGGTTTTGCTTTTTGATTCTTTTACTGGGGTTTGAAACAAATTCATTCTATAAAAGTTTTCTAGATAGGGTGTGGTAAGTATTTATGAATTCTTAAATATCATTCTCTTAAGTAGTTTTATAGAAGGTTTTTTGTTCATGCTTTTGCTGATGATAAATCAACTCAACAATTATCATTAAACATTTTCTTTTCCTACAGGGATCGACACATCTTAGCAACTAAAACATCAAGGTTTTGTATGTCCTTATGATAGAGCTGGTAGTCTTGTCAAATGGTGTGGTTCTATTTCATGTTTGGTGTTTTGCTGCTTCGTTTTGATCATCCTATATAGGGATTGAGTTGCCTATCAATCCATATTTTATTGGGTTGTCTCTAATTTAGGTAGGTATTTTTCAGCCAATACAAGTTTATATTCTCTTATACTTTCTATTTTGTTGTTGTTGTGAAATTTGAATGTTGTTTTGAGTTTTCTTATGTAATGTCTGATTCTATGACTACTTTGTGTTTGTTTCACTGAAGGAAATTGATTGAAATACTAAACATGTTTTTAAGGACTAGACTCCTTTTTTTGCTACGGCATAAACGTTGAAAGAGGAGTGTGAAAAGACGACTTGTGAAGATGCTCGTCTTTAGTATAAGAGTTTTGTGGCTGGATTTAGGAGTGTTCTCACTGCAATCCCTAACTCACAGAAGGTACAATTTTGAACCCTAATATTTATTGTGTTTCATTCTTTATTTTAAAATATTATTATTTTATTCTTTTAAACTTCTCTGTGATTGTCTCTGGAATGGTTCATTCTTTCTTTGGTTCATAATTATCTATAAAAAAATGAAAATACACTATGTGAATTTCTGTCATATGTCCTTTTGTTTATTTTTGTGGAATCAACAATTATATTTTAAATTTTAAATATACAATATTTTATATTCATTATGACTTTGATGGAATTAGGGGGTCTTGGCGCAATAGTAAAGTTGTTGTCACGTGACAGAAATGTCACAGGTTCAAGTCCTAGAAACAATTGGTGAAAAACTTAATAGATAACACAATGATGAGGTAAAATAGTTAAAGGATCAGATACAAGAAACGGCGTAAGGAAACAGAAGCAATGGAAGGAAAAATTTAGCTTCTTTTTAAGGCCATGTAGAGTCAAAACACCACTGGGTTGATTACTGAGGCTCTGACAACTTTATTAACATCTCCTGAAGCTTATACTAACGGTGCTTGCATTCTACATCAACACATGCTCCAAATGATAATGAAGTAAGATTGAACTATATTTTATGATTTACATTATTGTTTGTTTCGTACAATATTTTAAATGTATTGTACGAAACTTGTGTTACGTTTTTTGATGACTTGATGCATTGGTTGTGTAATTGTGTTTATGTTGAGCAATATTACAAATCAAGTACTAGGTAGATTGAAACACGACTTGAAGAAAAAATAATTAGGAAATAAGAAATAGAGTCAGTGTGGCGTCGTGATGGTTGTATCTGTTGGTTGAGTTATGTGATGCATTTACCATTTTGGATGCATCTGTTGGTTGAGTTATGTACAATGTTTAGCAATATTACAAACAAAGTACTAGGTAGATTGAAACACGACTTGAAGAAAAAAATAGGGAATAAGAAATAGAGTCAGTGTGGGGTCGTGATGGGCTACATCTGTTGGTTGAGTTTTGTAATGCATTTACCATTTTGGAAGTTGTTTTTTACAAGGGGGTTTTTGTAGATATTATTTATTGATCACTTTTCTTTTATATTGCAGATGAATAATGATGATATGGATGAAGATTTTGAAGAAGAAGAAGATGAAGATTTATAGATGTTTTATTAAGTTTATTTATTTTGTAGATGTTAATAATCTTTTGAAAGATGCTATTTTGATTGGGATCAAAGATAAAAATGATCTTAGGCTATACATTAAATATTATCCAAATATTTCATTTTAAACCAATGTAATTTTAATATATATGTGACTAGTATTCTTTATATAATTGTTTAATTTGAGATATTACATGTAAAATATTGTATGAAGATTAATTTCATTTCTAGTCAAATTATAACCAAAACAAAAATATTTTAAAATTAAATCTTTTTGTTTTTTGAAACAGTGATAAGCCGTTGTGGTAGCTTATGAGCATAGTTGTTGAAAGTTTGACTATGACAACAGTTATCGTAACCTCTACGGTCTACAAGTGTTTTGGTACCCATCTATGAAAACGGTTATCTTTACCTCCACAGTTCACAGCTGTTGTGAAATACGGTAAAAAACGTTTTTTAAAATCGATCATTCGCTACGGTTTCTCATTGGCAACTACCACAAACCGTTGCTTTATAGAATTTTAAAATCCGTTCTGAAATGCGTCTTATGCCTACGTTTTTATACAAGTCGTTGCTGTTTCTAACAAAAAGTGTAGCGGAAGGCAAGCACAACGCCTTGGTCCGCCACGACAGGAAAACGTTTTAGTACCTAAATGCAACAGTTTTTTCGTATCAAACTACGGTTTTTATGCGTGGCTGTAGGGTCGAAATGTTGTTGTGATGTCTTCCTTGAACATCCAACAATGCACCTTCGTATCTTCGCGTGCTATGCTTTGCTTAATCATACCAATGCTTGCTCGTTGATTTCCCCCTCAAGGAAAACTTCATAGTACTAGCACACGGGTCATTGGCGTTGATGATTACTCATCCTATAGTGAATCTGGGTCCTAGACGCCATCATAAAATCACGGAACGAGTTGACAATACAGTTGTGCCATCCAACCTCGCTACAAGTGAGTTCACCCCCCTTTACGCGAGTTGCGATGAACCGGGACCCACTGAATTCCTATTTAGTTTGAGAACGCCAACTCCAATCGCCCATATGCATGTATCCATTTTCACAACGAGCCCTAGCAAGCTAATCGGGCAAAACATAGATTCGAGGGATAATTATCACTCCACGAA
>Ga0228710_1011845_pt1 | contig 11066 bp, 3 predicted proteins | sample MedpolnodulmetaG_FD_177995 | JGI IMG/M metagenome (GOLD analysis project Ga0228710, IMG submission 177995) | Root nodule microbial communities from Medicago polymorpha collected in Santa Monica, California, United States - pink nodules | ecosystem: Host-associated > Plants > Roots > Nodule... | reverse complement strand
ATTTTAAATTTTTTTTTTTTTTTTTTTTTTTAATTTCTAAATAACTTAATTTTACTTTTATTTTTCTCCTGAACTAATTTGGGTTTTACGAATTTTCTAAGGATCTAAAATAGGCCTTTGGAATTTTCTCAAGGATTAAAATAAGTCTTCTATCACCAACTACTAAATAATCTCTTCTTTTCATTTTCTTTTCTTTCCTGTATCTTCTATCACCATCTAAACAAAATGTAAAGAGGGTAACGACTAACTTGTACTGGTTTATTTTTCTCGGGACTAAAAATTGTTTTTATTTTTCTCAAGGACTAAACTAATTGAAATTTTGTTAGGGACTAAAATGGATCTTCGTAGTAATAATTTTTTTTTACTTCCATGTTTTAAATATAAGTTATCTACACAATACTGTAAAAATAGGTAAAACTACAAAGATGTCCTTTAACTTAGTCTTTCATATTTGAAAATTAACAATGCTAGATCAAACTTTATTTTTCTTCGTATAAGATTTTTGTTTGTGTATATATATGAACATGTTCGAGGAAACCGTTGCCTTCAATAATGTACTTCTTTAAAATAGTCTAAGATCTGATTGATTTTTCTTTTTGACAGTAATCTCAGTTGATTTTGAGAATATTTGTTGTGGAAATCAATCGTGGCTGCGATTACCTATACTTATGCTGAATTCAATTGCGTACCATTAGTCTAAATTTTATCAAGAGAGGTTAGAATCTAATGTGTTTAATACTTTACTTTAAAGACAAAAAAAAAACTTTAATAATAATACCTAATATGCATGAAATTGATGGAGTTAGAATTTAGGAATCCAAATTCAAATAAATCCAATCACCTCGGCTGTTAGTTCTTAGTTCTTACATGTACTACAGAAGTTAAGAACAAATCAAACGAAGATGTCAACAAATTCAAGTAATCTTTCTGACTTTTGCAGATTCAACAATGACCTTTCTGGAAGGCTAGAACATAAAACATATGGTCAAAAGAAAGAATAACATCAAAGTAACGTACTATATTGTACTAGGAAATAAAATATCCTAATTTGGAATGTCCTATAGGGAATACGTAAGAATAGAAAGATGGCCATTTATTACCTTGTGTCAACTGTCAACTAAATAAAGTCCTATAGGATATAATGTGCCATGATGTCACGAGTATTTGACATTTCAAAAGGAATTTGAAATTCTATAGTTGCGTATATTAAAGAATGTGATGGATAAATTTTTTCAATTAAACAAGGCTCCCTTCGTCTCAAATTATAAATCGTTTTGATCATTCATATGAATTAAAAAATGTTATTAATTTTATATAGAAAATATATATATTTTTTTTTACAAATATAGAAAATATATATTATGAGTTGTTTTATAATTTTTTTTTAATAAATGAAATGGAAAGATAAATTAAAGAAATGAAAAAAGAGAAAGTAGTAAATAGTTAAGGCTATAATATGAAAAATAACATTAATGATTCATTAGTATTGTAAAACGACTTAATTTAAGACAATTTTGTTTTCCAAAGCGACTATTAATTTGAAATGGAGGGAGTACCAGTAATAGAGAAAGAGCAGAATATTGAAAGAAAACAAAATAGAATAAACTAAAATAACACCAACCATATTTATAAGAGATTAACTTATTTGCGTAAGGATGAAAACTTAAAATACGAATGCATATAAGATGTTGGTTAATAAATATATATTGTCGTAAGATGATGAGTAATGATGAAACACTAATTGCTATATGACGATGAATAATGATGTAGTAAATGATGTTTGTGAATGACGAATAATAATGAATGACATACTTGTTTTATAATGATAAGTAAAATGGCGAAGTGATTTATGTTGTGAGGATGATATGTTGTTGATGTATTTACTATGTGGTGTTTAATGAGTCTTCATGCATCATACCATAAATTAGGAAACATGACGAATGACAAATCTGTGTTCAGTACCTCAACTCTGACTTACATTAAAATGACGATAAAAACCGACACCGTAATACATATAGATGATAGGAATGAAGTGCATTGTATATTGTAACAGCCTGATTTTCACTAGAATTATTTTATTTATTTATTATGTGTATTTAATTGTCTCTGAGTGTATTTTGTTCGAGATTAGTAGAGTTTGGCTTAAGAATGGTATTTTAGTCATTTCAGACTCAAGGGTAATTTGGTCATTTCATGAGCAAGGGTTAAATAGTCTTTTGGTTACGAGAATTAGTTTTAGTTGTTTGAGTGACAATAAATATTTTTATTAAGTTACTAGTGAGTTGGGGTAATTAAATAAGGACGGTAGCTATTCGTTAATTTTATCCGTTAAGCGAGTAGAAATTTGGCGAATTGTTAGAGAAAACTTTAAGCACATTAAGACAATTGAGGGTTGAGCCCATTTATGTAGAGCATATATAAACACTAGTCTTAAGAGAAATTAGGTCTTTACACTCATTTTCACAAATATTGAGAGAAGTAGAGAGAGAAAGAGCTAGAGAAAAGGAGAAAAAAGTTTGGGGAGAAGAAGAGCTTGGAGAGGAAGAAGAGGGTAGAGATTTGAGGAGCAAAAGTGAAGTCAAAGCTAGGATTGTGCTCAATTGAGGTAATGAGGATAGTGTTCATTCATAATTTAAGCCATAATCTCTTTTTCCACTTAATTTCATAAGTGCTTAATTGTGAAATGTGACTTTTGTGAATTTTAATGATGATTTTTGTGCTCCTACTTTGATGTTAAGTTTGGATATGTGAAATTGATGTTAAATGAGTTATTGTTGTTGAATTACATGCTTAAGATGTATTGATATGGGTACTTTGTTGTTTTTGCTCAAATTGGTGAAATATGTTGTTCTTGTTGATGAATTGTGAATGAATTCATAATTATATGTTTTGGAGGTTGTTGATAATGTCAATTCATGGATTTGGTGTTGATAAGTTGAGTTGTTGTTGATTGTGTTGATTTTGAAAGAGATGAATTGTTGTTTGGCGTTTTAAGAAAAATCATTTCAATTGGTATATAAGTCATTCTACGTGTCGAGAAAAGAGCTTCTTTGATGTGTTTGAGCCTTGGGTTAAGCCTTTAATCACTTTGGGTGAATGGGGGATCTAAATAAGCACTTTTGGGGGGAAAATTGGCAAGAACCTGTGGTCGAAACACACCAAAACGCATTTCTTCGCAGCGCTGCACCTGAGGTAGGGCGATAGGCGCCTACATACAGGGAGCAAGCGCTAGGCGCTACACTCCTGGCGCCAGGCGCCTAGAGAGGGACATCCCCATGTGTTGTTTCGCGTTCGGGTGCTTTGGGGCCAACGTGTAGGGGTCATATGCACTTCTTTAATTGTGTTCTTTTGTTGTTTTCAATAATATACTTGCTGGGACATATTTTGCTTGCCCTCACTTTGGATTTCTTAAATGATAAGAAACTTGAATTGAGACGAAATCGGTATTCGGAAATAATCGGAAATTGGACTTTTTGCGAACAAAGGTGATTACATAATTGGTCAATAGATCTAATGGACGTAGATGAAGCATGTAGGTTTGGTGCATAGCCATAATAGCTTGAAACTTGGTTTTTAGTAAAAAGGTGGAATGGACGGAACTTAGGATTTTCACAAATGAACTTTGGTGAAAACTTTGAATTAAGACTTGATAGTTTGTAAGTGGCCTATGTTCATGATTATATGATATATTATGATTGAATTGAAGTTTTACATACTTGGAATAAGTTGTCTTGTTTTGAAAATGTCAAAATGATCATTTTTGTGAATTGAGACGAACTTGGTGTGATTTCTTGGAATTGGCCTATGATACTCATATGGCTAAGCTACTATGAACATATGTGAGTAGTGCATATGGTTTGTTGAGGCAATGGAACATGTTTGATTAGTTTGGGTTGGATTTCTAGAATTGTTTTAAAGTTGCGAATAATAGACGGACTTTGTCGAATTGTGTCTTAACGGTATGATAACTTATGGAAATAAAACTTACCTTAAAAACTTGGAAAGGAGAGAGAAACTCCTTCTGAAAGATCCTAGAATCTGTCTTTCTCTTAAACTGCTCCAGTTCTCAACAAGAAATTATGAATGAGGAAAGAGGTATTTATAGGTAAAGTTTCCACCTGAACTTGAGCTAAAAATACGGGCTTAGAGGGTAAAAAAGTCACAAAATTGTAACTTTTTTCGCAAGTCACCATGCTCGGGGCGCATGTCCCTTACATCTAAACCGCTATTGGGCACCTGGAGCACCATTTAATGTCCATGGTGCATGTGCCTTGTAGCTTCATGCTCCAGGCTCCTACATCCATGCCAGGGTGCATGTGAGACTGTTCCAGGTGCATAAATGCATGTTTCTTTTGCCTTTTTAGGTGTTTGCTTCTATGTAAGTTGCCTTGGAACTTGGGAACATAATTCCTCCCTTTGTAATGTCTTCTGAGGCCTCTTGAATCTTCTTTCTTCATCTTCCCAAGGAGCACATAAATCTTCAAATGTCTTTGCTTTGCCAATTTGCATGATTTTTTCGTGAATTACATCAAAAACATCCTAAAATTTACTATGTTTCAGGAAGAACAAAATTACAGACTCAAATATAGAAAACATTACAAATGTTCCGAAATCATAGGAAATTTCTTTAATAATCCTCTGTTTTGCTGGTTAAACCTACTAAAAACGACTGAAAAACACGCTAAGAATAACGTAAGATGACCTCTCATAACTGCCAACGTGGGAGCGCATATTCTAAATGATAATGACTACCATTATGAGGTGTATGGTGAAGAGGATGAGGAAGAGGAAGAGGATGTTGAGACTAGGGAGGAAAATAGATGATGAAGATTATTGATGTGTGTTTTAAATATTGTCTTTATTTTCATGGATTGTGATATTTGGGAAGTTCTCTAAGCTTCCTGGCACAATTTATATTCACTTTGTTTATGATGTACTGTCTGTGATGACAAAGCATCATATGACATTTTTGGCTATGTTTTTAGTACTTTTGCATTTGAAGACAAATAAGCTGAGAGATAGAGGAGTTATTATTGGTTTGAGGAACATATTCTATTTTTTTCACTCAAGTCGTTGTAATTCACCTTTATCCTAGATCATGCAACTTCATAGGTGTTTTGAGTGTTTTGTAGTGAGAAATCATGTAAATCGACAAATCAAGACATTAGATGAAGGATCAAGGATATGAAGATTGAATTCAATAGTTCTTAGAAGATTTTTGAAGACAATACAAAGTGAATAAAATTCATTTCAAGTTCCTAGGAGTTTTAAAACGGAATAACGATAAAAAAACGGGAGAAAAATGCAAGATTTCGCACATTACAGGCTGCCTCAGACGCCTGGCCATGCACCATTAGTGCATGAGGCAGTGTTGCTACTGCCCTGGGCGCCATTAGCACCGCTGCATGCGCAAGTAGCACCCGACTGCGGGTCTTTTTTATCTGCATATTGTTTTCCATGCCGGATCAATGCAAAAAACCCATTTTTCTTATCATGAACCCTACCCAATAATTTTCTATATATGGAGACCCTTGAACTCATTATTTTTCATTCAGAACATTAACGGTTCAAGACAAGGGTCAAACATCAGAGATTCAAGGCAGAATTCATTCCTTCTCTTGTTCTCTATAGGGTATATTTTTTTATTGTTTTGTTATGATGTATGTTTCCATGAACAAATAAACCTCTTGATTAGGGTTCCATGATGAACCCCTTTTTATTTGTTGGATATTATTATTAAATTTTTCATTCAGTTTATGTGTTTATTGTGCCCGATTTAAATTAGATTATGTCCATTCTTTAATTTTTATAATTGGTTAACTACGTGTGTAATCTTCAAGAAGGATCTATAGGATAAAATTAGGCACTAAAAAGCTGAGATTATATCAGTTTCATTGGCTTTTCTAGTTACCCCTTCTTATAGATGTTAGGAATTTTAGGTTTGAATTCCGACAGTTTAAATACTCTCTTTTTGGACAGCTGCCATACACAACCTAGTCGGTGCGACACATAGTTGTTGTAAGAAGATTCGTGTGAGGTTTATCCGCTCGTTTCATTAAATCATAAGTAGCGCACATAATTGTTAATTTCTTAAAGTTTAATTCCAATAAATATGAAGGTGGGATTCAAAAGGATTCCCTAATCACCGTTAATTATTTGAATCACAAAATCTAATCTTGCATTTGGCAGAGTAATTCAACCCTGCAACTCTATTCAAATTTACTCAACTTTCACCCATAAAAATAAGTTTTATAAATTACTAAGTTGAACGATAATCCCTATGAAGAACGATAAACTTACTACTTTATGACTAGTTATGATTTGGTGCACTTGCCAATTTCATCCAAGTCTATAATATTACTTAAGTACAATTTTTTTCTGAAGGATACTTAAGTACAATTTTAAGTTTATGGCTATTAGACTTAATATTTTATGTGTAGTTTTACTTTAATCGGTATTTAAAACCTTTTTTCAACTTTCTTAAAAAAATAACTTTTTAAAACTATTTTACAGATTAATTTGAAACAATATTTTAAATGAATTTTAATTTTAATATTATTACTAATCATTTTAAATAAGTTTTTATTTTAAAATGGTTTTCAAAACAATTAATTATTTTTAAAAAAATGGTTTTGAAAATAAAAAGTTCCTTTTTTAATTTATATGACAAATTGACAGGGGCTATGATGAGTCAATAATTAGTCATTAATTAGTGTCTTTTATTTAATATTTAAGTTTATTTTAATTAGATTTAATATGTTTTTATTTCCTTCTAGAACTATTTTACTTCAATTGTAAGTTATTATATTTCAGGAACAAATATTCAAAAGATTTAGTCTTGGAGCAAAAGAAAGGGAATTGAAGCTTATTCGTGCCAAAAATATGAAGATCTCATACAAAATATATGGTGCAATGATTCATGCCAAAAATATGTAGATCTCATAACAAAATATATTGTGCAAAGAATTTGAAGATCTTGTGCAAAAATATAACAAAGTGGCGCGTCCCCCTTTTTACCCTTTTGCCGCTTTTGCTTCTTTGACAAAAGCTGCCTATTTTAGTATTTCTGACTTAGAGCCCATGGCTTCTTGTGCAACAATTTAGTGATTTAATTCTTGGGGCTCAAGTCAATGTTAGACTATAAATAGAGCAGCCCTATAGTTTGTAAAATCATCTTTTGTTCTTGTAAATAATAAGTGACAATTGTTTCCTTGAATAAAAGTTCACCTTTATTTTATGTTCTTCTTCTTCTTCTTCTCTTCTATGTCTACAAGGATCGTTAGTGAGTAGACTCTTTCTTGTCTTGGGATTGTTGGATAAGTCTAATGACGTAATCCTAATCAAACCAAGCCATAAACCCTAATTTTATATAAATCTACTTTCTAATCTAATTCACCGTTTTTATAATGAATTAACAAATGCCAAACTCATAAAGCGAGAGCGGAGGGTTAGTATTTGTTAATTCATCATCTCAAATATCAATTCATAAAGCGAAAGCGGAGCTTTGATATTGGAACAAGTGAATTTAGACAAGGGTTGTGAAACATGAGAATAGTCTAGCAAACCTTGAGACATATAAAGTTTCGTTCTTCAAGGATTCTAATAGCAATCAACCATGAGAATAGGTGTGGTTGCTAGAGAAACACACTCACTGCACTTCGAAAGAAGCTTTGATACGCTTTAGAGAAACTTGTCTTTAGAAAGTAGGTCGAATATAAAGTTTAGGTTTAGGGTTTGTTTGTGAAGGGTTTGTTATTATGACGAACCAATAATCCCAAGACACCTCTTTATTATTATTGTTATTTTCTTTCAAAACAAAAAAAAACCAAACCTTTTAACTTTTAAAACTTTCATTCTAATCATTGTTAAAAGTTAATTAAATTCATAACTCCATGTCGGAACGATACTCTATTTTTACTACTTCGGTAGAACTGTACACTTGCGGTTTTACTCATCAGGCTACCCCTTGCTTTTTATGCTTGGCAGATTTGACTTTTGCGTCAGAAAAGCGGTGCGTAGTAAAAGCAGAGCAGGTGGGTCAGCTCTTGTTAGATGGGTTATGACAGGGATAATGCGACGACTTTATCCAGGGCCAGCCCCTCGCATTTTTCCTAGGGGTTTAACCCCTCACAATAAATTTTTGATGATCTGTTTTGCTAGGGATTCTACCTCTAACAAAGCCCTTGTTAAATCGCAGTTTCACAAGGCTTTCTTCCTCTTTGCCAGGGATTCCACCCCTGGAAAATCACTAGATTTCTAGTAGTGGATGCTTACAAAACCCGTTTTAAGGGTGCACCATCCCCCCACTCATTGATGATGGAATATTTGCTCGTCATGGTCATAGAACTCAAGGGTCTACGGGGAGTACTTTTCCTTCTTTAGTTATAGATTATTTCTTTAGGTAATGTTATGGTTTGCTTTCTTTCTAAGAATGAATCCAATGGTGATTGAACTGCACATTTTCTATTAGGGCCATTTTCTTTGCTTTTTCTTGTTTTTTCTTCTTCTCCCTATTTCCCCTTTCCTTATTTTTTGAGGGTTTTGGTTTGGCCCCCTCTCTTGTATATATCTTTTCTCATTATTTAATAATATATTACGAGTAGACAACATAGGATGGACGTATCTGTCGCCATTCAAACTCACCTTAATGCCTCACCTATCTCTTGGCTTATAAAAAAAAATATACCTTGTCTAGAAACCGTAAAAAAAAAAACCATAAGAGGTACAGATTAAGTTTATCGATCTTCATATATGTTTACTAATCTTAAAGTTTGTGTAAACACATTCATCTTTTGTAAAACAACTTGTTGTAAATCTTTGGATTGAGATTAGAAACTCCCATAGGTTGAGGCAAGAAAATCTATGACTAGGTTGTCTCCGTATTGTTGTAATCAGGATTTGATTATAGTGAAAGAAATCCCTTGAAAGTGTAACGGGATTGTCCGTAATCCCGGGTTGTAGTGTGAACCAGGATAAATACTTTGTGTCATCTCTTATCCTTGCTTCTTTACTTTCCGATGCTATCTGTTATCAAAAAAAGAGATAAGAAAAGAGACCAACACAATTCAAACCAACCGCCTTCTTGTTTTTTTTCTCACCTTCACTTGACACAATATATGAGCATAAAAAAAATAAGAAAATTGATACTATATAAGCCCAGAACATTTATATAGATAAGCATTTTGACGTGTATATTCGCTTTTATCGAAACATATATAATATAACTTGTAAAATTTGATTTGATTATTTATGAAATTAAGTTGTTTGACTGGCAAGGAAGGATAAACTGATAAAATAATATTTAAAAGGAGGATAAAATTGAAAGAAAAATATCACGGAAAGTTTAGTACATTTTTTTTCAATAAGCTTAGTATTTTTTGGTCAAGTAGCCTATTGGTTGGAGTTCACATATTTAAACGTGGAGAAGGGTGTCGGGGTTCAAACCCCGACCCTGCATAAACTATGTATTGTCCCTACCATCTGAGCTAAGCTTATTACTTTTATATAGAAGTATAGATATTTAAAAAATTTGATTATTTACTTAAATAAATAAAATATTTTGTATAAAAGGTAAAATTGAAAAGGAAAAGGAAAGGACACATCAAAAGTTTATATTGATTTTACAAAATGCTAGAAATAAACTTTTTTTTAAGGAAAATCAGTTATTAAGAATTGATTTTCTGGAGAAAGGTAATTAAAACAATTTTTTCATTTGAAGTAATTTTTATTTTTTTCGTTTCATATTTATGTAGCAAATGGAGAGAAAACTCTAAAAGAATTATTTACAAAAATAATGTTTTCACAAAAATAACTATATAATCAACCGGTTCTGTACACTACTTCATGTTAGTCTGAATAGTTTGATGCTATGATAGATCATAGATCCCTTCGTGACAAATGATGGTTGATTAACATACAGAATGATTCTGCCACGACTCTTTTCCGAAGTTTCAAAAATTTGCATGCATGTCAAAGCTGCTTCAAATCTTTATTTTGTTTTATTGCATAAAGTTCAAACCTGCCATGTTATTATATTGGTGACAAGAAAAGTTTGTAACTTTGAAATATCTACGTCAATGAGATGTAGGAAACTCAAAACAAAGTTTATTAAAAAAATAAATTTCTAGAATTATGGGGTTGAAACCAGTTCACCCATTATTGCCCTATAAATAGCCAAATATTAGCACATTTCTAATCAAACTAATTTGAGAGCAACACAATATATAATCTTAGTAGCTCCTAAACCTCTTACGCTAGCTTCACTTATATTTATTATTCAACTATATTCCAAAATAAATAGCAACATATCATGGAACCTCTACTATTGGCCTTTACAATCTTTCTTTCATCACTCATTTGCTACATAATTTTCCAGCCAATTTTAAACCGTCACAAAAGCCTCCCTCCATCTCCTCTATTCAAACTTCCGATCATCGGCCACATGCACATGTTAGGTCCCCTTCTCCACCACTCCTTCGACCGCCTCTCCCAAAAATACGGACCAATATTTTCTCTTAACTTTGGTTCCGTTCTCTGCGTTGTTGCATCCACTCCTCACTACGCAAAACAAATCCTTCAAATCAACGAACACGCCTTTAATTGTCGTAATGAATCAACTGCTATTAAACGCCTCACCTACGAAGCATCTTTAGCTTTTGCGCCCTATGGCGAATATTGGAGATTTATTAAAAAACTTAGTATGAATGAGCTTTTGGGCTCTCGTAGCATTAGTAGCTTCCAACACTTGCGTTTACAAGAGACTCACAATCTCCTTAAGCTTTTCGCTGATAAAGCGAAAAACTACGAGGCTGTGAATGTGACACAAGAGTTGCTAAAGTTATCAAACAATGTCATTTCTAAAATGATGTTGGGGGAAGCAGAAGAGGCTAGGGATGTTGTACGTGATGTGACCGAGATTTTCGGAGAGTTTAATGTGTCGGATTTTATTTGGTTGTTTAAGAAACTTGATTTGCAAGGGTTTGGGAAGAGGATAGAGGATTTGTTTATGAGGTTTGATACGTTGGTGGAAAGGATTATTAGTAAAAGAGAAGAGATGAGGAAGAATA
>Ga0228710_1011844_pt1 | contig 11067 bp, 6 predicted proteins | sample MedpolnodulmetaG_FD_177995 | JGI IMG/M metagenome (GOLD analysis project Ga0228710, IMG submission 177995) | Root nodule microbial communities from Medicago polymorpha collected in Santa Monica, California, United States - pink nodules | ecosystem: Host-associated > Plants > Roots > Nodule... | reverse complement strand
TAGTAGTTAATGCTCCACACGTTGATTTAGGAGTTAATGCTCCACAAGTTGATTTTAGGAGTTATGCTCCACACGTTGCTTTAAGAGCCATTGCTCTACACGTTGAATTGAGAGCTTATGCTCTAACACGTTGATTGGTACCACATGCATATTGCATAGTCAAGTTGTGGTTGTGTCGTTGCATTGTCGTCGTTGTTGAGTTGTTGTTGTGTCGTTGCATTGTCGTCGTTGTTGAGTCGTTGTTGTTGATTGTAAATGCTAAGTAGAGATAAATGAAACCTTTGTGAATTATTATTGATAACAAGCATATGTGAACCATTATTGTTGTTAACTATTGTTGTTTAGGTTGTTAAATTCCGTTGATGAATTATATGCTTATTATTATTGAATGTGAAATCGCACCCCTTCTGTTTGAATGTTGCCCCTATGTTGGTAACATGCAGATAACCAGGCTTACCTGTTGATGTGAGTTGACTCTCTCGTGTGTCGTCTTAGGGTCGCTCTGATACGTAACGGGATGGGGATTCTTGCTTTGCTTTTCATTTGTTACGTATTGTTTTATGAACTATGTTGTTGAACCTTTTTGGATTAAGATTTTCCTTTAAGTTATTTATGTTGAGGCCGTAGTGCCAAAGATTGTTGAATAAAGTTGTTGATTTTGAAATAATTTTCCGCTGCGATATAAATGAATTTTTGACAGGGTTGTTTTGATAAATAGTAACTTTACTCTATTTATGTTTTAAAAGTAGTGTGACATTCCGTTTTACGTTAAATACTCTGATTACTTGTATTATTTACATTGTTGGGAAAACGGGGTGTTACAAGTATTGTCACCTCTCATTCCATTTTCATGTGCTTTGTTAACTTGATCATTGAAAATTGGGCAGTTGCTAATATTTGACCAACATTTCCATCAGTTTGGAGTTCAATTTACATCCTTTTTTGCACGAGTAATAAAAGCAGGGAACTGAGGATCATGTTATGCAGTCACATAAAGTGATTGCTGAAAAATGCTAGGGAAAATTAAACCAAGAAAAATCAACATTTATAGTTATCGTTTTGTAAAAACGAAGTGATGAGTAATATGTAAAGGATAAAAGCAAAGATCAACTAAACTCAACAAAACAATGTAACCAAAGTAAAATTATTTAAATTCGGTTGTTTGGTTTAGTTAAAAGAAACGACATCTTAATCTTTAAAATTACATATAGTCGGTGTTTCCTTGCTTTGGTTGTATCGTATCTCTCTTGGCCTTCAACATCAATCATTTTATTTTCTCTAATTTTGTCTTTCGTTGTCGCTGTCAATGGTTTTCTTAAGAAGTTGCAGATCAAGACTGATTTACATAGAAAGAGTTATAGAAAATGACATTGTTACCATACAAATATTAATCAAGTAATAATAGATTGTCTAATGAAGGTCTAACGAAGGTCACCATATAGAAATGAATTTTGGACTACCAACCGATGTATGGGCCAAGATTTGGAGAGAGTAATGGTGAGGATGGTGTGAATCATCGCAGTTTTTACCACAAGACTAAATGGCTCATCACAATTAACACCTGCACTTTGAGACCGGCCCTCACCTGCAATATGAGCTTTGAAACCCTAAAAAAACCATTAGATTTCTTTTTATGATGGATATCCACATACATCGAATAATATTAACATCACAAGGTTGTGGAACCATAGGAAATCAGAATTCGTGTGAGCCTGAGGACGCGGACCTAGGATGCTTGGTTGCCTTGGAGTACCGGTGGGTCATGTCCACTAAGATGTAGGATACGGGTAAGGAGGTATACCTCAAGGAGGTGGGGTCCTACCCCAGGGAAACCACGAAGGGATACCGGAGCTACTGTCATGGCTGAGAGGACCAAGATGGATCATCAAAACTGGAAGTACCGTGTTGTCCACGCTATCTGGTGCGAGTTTGATCAGACCTGGTTCTGCGTCAGTTGAAGCGCTTTTGGGAGAAGTGGTCAGAGTCTCGTGGAATGGTAGTATGCAAGGCAGTGGGAGAGCTAGTGTTATGCATTTTGGCCAATCCGGATTCCTCCAAGGTGAGCATGGAGCGAGCCTTAAAAAAATTGAAGGTAAAGTATTGCTCTGACGAATCAAAGTTGCAACCACACGGTACAACTCAAACAGTTCAAAAACCAGTTGAAGGACCATACGATGACTGCTGACGGATGCTCCAACATTCTTCAATTGATCAGAGAGTTGCTTGAGTCGTTGGCAATAAGCATATATGTTAGGAAAGTTTTCCATGCGAGTGGATAAAAAATCTTGTTTAAGGGCAACAACACGAGAGTTTCGATTGTCCTTAAAGAGGTTAACCATAACTCTGGTTATGAGAGAGAGAGAGAGAGAGAGAGAGAGAGAGAGAGAGAGAGAGAGAGGTTGCTGGGGCAGCCTTGGGTGAAGAAAAGGGATTGGTGGCTGCTGCACGTAAGAAAAAGATAGGTCACACTAGATACAAAACTAGTGATATGATATAGGAATGTAATGTCTTGGTTTATTTATCACAGTAAAGGGTATATATACATTAAGGGCAGTGCTATATACTGCGACAGAATATCCAGCGAAAATTTCACGACATACATTTTCTATGTATTTTAAGTGCAATTATTTTTTTTTAGTTTTGATAGAAGTACTGGAAGCTTATTAAGATAAAAAAGTAATGGTAATTGACTGTTTGCCACCGCTACACCACTTGGGTTTGACAGAGACATGTCTCCATGTCCCATGCATCTATGTTGTGCTCAGGCTCCCACTAAATCAAAATAAATATTTTCAATTACAAATTTAGTCAATATAAATCAAATTTGGTGGAGTAAAGTTGAACAAGTTATAATTAAAAGCATGCTGCCCAGGTTTTTATGCTATTGTTCCTCATTCGTGAACTTTTCGCGATAAATAATATCGGGACATAAATCATTTCCCATACATTAATAATAATGTATAAGTCAAACCGATTGAAATAATGACAAACATAAATGAAAATGATTTCAAATATAATGACAAGAATATCATTCTATGATCAATTAATGATAGGGCTAAAGATATTAAATTTGAGAGCATCATTTTTAGTATTTCCATATGGATATATGAAGTGAAAAATTGTCATATTTTGTTTAAGAATTATTTTGTAATGAACTAATTTGCTCAATCTAGATGTACATATTTATATTTGATTCTCAATTTAGATATTTTGTAGATGTCATTCATATTTATTTAATTATAGTAAATAAATCAATATATATATATATATAGTGTACGTGTCGGAATTCGTGCATCATAGGCTCAAACAGATGTGCTCTAGGCTGACTGGCCTATTTTTCGCATTGGGGACGCACAGTAACAATTGGGTCGTAATGTAACATTGTTAAATTATACTATATAAATTTAACACTAATTCCTTTTATATATCTATTTTACTTAACATACATAAACAATTTCATATGATAGAAAGTAAAGAAGATAATGCTGCCAGCACAAATAAACTCCAGAAACTCTGAAGGCTGTACTGCACTAGAAGTCTTCTCAAAAGAGCATCAAAAACTAAGCGAAAATGCAGAGTCATGGATGAAGAAAACCGCAGAGTCTTGTATGCTAATTTCAACTGTCATTGCTACTGGAGTGTTCGCTGCTTCAACTACTGTACCAGGCGGTACCAATGACACAGGAAAACCAAACTACTTGAAGGAACCATCATTCAGACTCACATGCAAAGAAAATTTGGCTCATACAGAACTAGTTCAATGAAGAAAAGAAAATTCCGGTAGAACATTCGTACTCACATGCAACTCAAGATACTACTAATACCAGACATGTTTAGCTAGTAACACAAACAAGGAAAGTACTCACTGAATCTATAGTAGGGGCACTATTTTAGTCTTTGAACTGCATGAGTTGCCTGTCATTCGCGTGTCTAGTAGAAACCAGAATTCCTAACTTTTTAAATTCACGGCAAAATAAGACACGGTCTTATGGTTTCCGTGTTTTCAAACGAATCCAAACGAACACTTTAAGTATTACATATTATATTTTTATCAAATAAGAGGGATCCATTAATTACAAACAGGTCATCTTCATGCCTAAATTGGAAAAAAGGTGGATATTGTGACTCAAAATTGAAGAATTTGAAGTTTGCTGGAAAGTCAAAATCGGGGTTCGAATGGTGTTGTACGTGGCCCGAATTTTGTCTGTTTTTTGAAGACATTTGATTCGACATTTTTCGGGGCCCGAATGGTCAAAACCGGCGCCCAAATTGTTGCAGTAGAAAAATAAAACAACTTTTTCTTGGGTATGTTTTGTTCCAATTTTTTGAGGGATGCTTTCACTGTAAATATAAACCTTGTATCAGATGAATATGTGTGTAGAAAACAGGGTTTAGAAGCCAACATACAAACTAAGGTTTATAGAGAATTTCTCTGGGCAATAAACATTAGGGTTAAGATTGTTTTGATTCACCTTGAACAAAACACTGTTAGGATTGAGTCTCTTGGTCACGGGAAGAGGTTGGAACTTGGGTAGAATTAAGTTTGAAGATTGATTCTTGTAACCCTCAATATCTATTTGTAAAGAAACTTATATCATTATAGTGGAACGGAGAGCTGCTCTCTCCCCAGAGTAGGTCATTATTAGACCGAACTGGGTAAACAAATTCTTGTGTTCTCCTTATTCCTTTTATCTCTTGCTGTTTATTTTTGTTTAAATTATTTTGTCACCTGCTTGATTTGATTGCTTAGTTTTATTTGCTCCACGCATCAAGTTTTTTATTGGTGTGTTTTTGCAACGAATTCACAACAGATACAGATACATATGTGCATAAAGAAGCATTGTTTTGCAAAGTATAAAAGTAAGACAAATAAAATCAACAGCATAATTTTGCAAACCATAACCTGATGCATAGAAAAATTAAATGATGCTTCAATTCAAAATACAAAACACAAGATTGACCTCAAGCAACCATGCTACCGACATCAACAAGAAATTAGAATGAACCAATGGAATGTATGAGTTGGGTGAGGGCCGGGAATCATCATAGTGGACTTCGACCAAGAAGCTAAATGGCATTGATTTGAATATCATATCCTCATCCAAAACCATAATACCTTGGGTATATAATAAGTCATATGTTGTTCAATATTTTTACTACTAAATCAACATCCAAAGCAAACCTTTTTTAAATGGATGCATGAATCATGGACTACTGAAAAATAAAATGCAGAGGAGAAACAAATAAACAAAGACTACATATATACTCTTCATACAAAATCAAAGAACCAGCCATATCACATATCTCAAACCAATCCGAAAAATCAGAATTAGCTAATACACGCACAGGTATTAGATATCCAGACTCAAATTTATGTAATAGATAAACTCAGGTGTGTGCCGGATCAAAGCCATGGTGAATTTCTGCAAAATTTCTGTTTCAATTGATCCTTGGGCATTACGTAATGTTAAATTTCCCTACACATTGTCTTCAGAAATGAAGAGCAGAAACGGTCAACCATTTGAAAATTGCATATATGTTTTCATTCATAAACTTTGAATTTTTTAACCAAATTCCGAATTCATCTTTGAAAATACTTTGTTAATTACAATTCTTAAGAAAAATTAAGCAAGTGGATGTAGCTCTTGCGTATCAACAAGCTCGTGCATAGTTGAGAGACCGACTTCTAAGAAATGGAAGCAATTACTAGGGGTGTTCGTGGGTGGGTTTGGCCAAACCCAAATCCAAACTAAATAGGGTACTCCGGTTTGGGTTAGGACCCGTTATACTATAGGGTGGGTTTGGACAAATCCACTAATTTTTGGGTTGGGTTGGATTAGGTAATGGGTTAGTCTACTTATTTTTCTAATTTTTTAATATTAAATGACTAAATGAGAAGTCCTCATAGTTTTGTTTTTAAAATAGTACTCTACTTTTTTAATTTCTTAAAAAAAGATGTTTAACTTATTTTACTACAACTTTATGCATCATAGAATATCAAATAATAAACTTCATCATAAAATACTTGCAACAAACTAAAGTTGCATACATAAAATTGCATTAGTATCAAATTAACCAAAAAGTGCAACATATTAATTTGTAATTCTAGTATGTTTTAATTTTCAATATATAGGGTACAACGTGTATGTTTTGAAAATATAACTTTCTTCTATCCTATGAAAATAAAGATAAAAATAATAACATTATTGGGTAAGTGGGTTTTTTGGATTTGGATATGGTTTTACCCGAAACCCATTTATTTTTATGGGTTTTCCATTTTTAGAAATCATACCCATTATCCAACCCAACCCATTTTTTTGGGTTGTTTGGGTGGGTTTGACCGGGTTTTCTGGATTGACCCAACCCATGAACAACCGTAGGAATTACTATCCAAAATAGTTGAAGATGGACCCTTCATAGAGGAGTTTACTAAAAGTTTTAAGGGTAAGTTGTGGATTTAAAATGGGTCCTGCTAACCGGTGCCTCTGGAGCACTGGTTAAACATACCATTAAAGGGAATTAAACTGTTTTTGACTTTATTATAAATTAATTACACAATTTCAATGCATTAACTACTATATAATTTCCTTTTTCATATCCTTAAGGCACTGGTTAGCATTTTCCATTTAAAATTACTATCCAAAACAGACATTTCTATTACAGAGTTTAACAAAATAAATTACTTTCAAGTGTTTTTCAATTATCCCTAAAAAAAAGTGTTTTTCAATTAACGTTTGTTACGATTTTTAAAAAATAATGAGAATCTAAAATAAAATCTCAAAAGAGCTTCAAATATAATTCGTTTTTTTAAAAAAAATAAATATCTACTTAAAATTGAAATATTTGCAACTCCTTTTTTATTGTCTAATATTTGATCTTTTCAAAATGGTTAACTAATCAATAAACAAAAATAAATATCAAGCAGAGAAATTCCTTATGAACAAAGCTAACAATTTCCTAAGTATTTGCAAATACAGTTGCACTGTAAACTTGGTAGTAAACTAAATAAGATCAAATGAAGGGAAGCAGTTTGTCAAAAAAAAAATAAATGAAGGGAAGCAGTGTAATTTAACATTGATTTAAATCATTTTGACTCACATAATCCTGCTTCAAGTCTTTATCATAACCTGACCCACAAACAAATCCTTAAAGTCTTGCACCTTCTTAATTTCTCAATCATATGATTCTTGTTGCTATTTCTCTATTACTAAACTATTTTTTCCATAAAAGACTAATCACCAATATTTCTCAATACCCTTAAAAAAAAACTCAGACTTCTCAATAATAAAAGACTGAAATTCCAAGGATACTGTATCGAAATTGGCTATTTGTTTCCATTCTTTTTTCTTACATTTGCATACACAATCTCTCTAATCTTTTCCTTTTTTATATTGTCTAACATATGAACATTTAAAAATGGGAAAACTTGTAATCGATAAACATCATTAAAACAAAGAGAGAAATCCTTATGAACAAACCAGATAATTTCCCAAGTATTTGCAAAGGAAAAAAATATTATTACTAACTTGGGAGATCAAATGAAAGATAAAGAATGCAGTTTATCCCCGTAAGCTTAGCTCAGTTGGCAGAGATATTGCATATTATATGCCTAGGCTGAGGTTCAAACCCTTGACACTCCACTCTCCACGTTTAAAATGTGTAAACTCTAGCCACTAGGCTACTTGACAAAAAAAAAAACTTGACAAATATAACTTCAAAGGACAAATTTAAATATCATCTGAAACGGTTGTAAAATGTTCATTAGTGTTACTGTTTTTTATAATGATTTTCCCAATTTAAAAGAAGAAGAATAAGGGTAACAGTGCAATTTAGCACTATTTTAAATCATTTTGACTTAGCTCATGAATGACATTCAAAACTCCATTACACTCAGTTTCGTGTTGTCTCTAAAATGCTTAAATTTACCATGAATTACATGGCACTGGTACATTACTTGTATAATGCAGCCACCACCATAACAAAGTTTATAAATACCTCCTTGAACAATATTTGTATTAGCATACAAAAATGAGTCCAATTAAAAATAATGATATGGGGAAGGGCTATTCAGTAAACTCTCCTGCAAATAAAAATTCTAAAAAACCTGCAAATAAGATAAATCCAGTCTCAGAACAAATGAAAGGTATAAGCCTTTCGGAAAAGCCTCCTCCTCCTCTTGTGGCAAAGAAGACTCCATCGAAAAGGCCCTTAAGTGATCAAAATGCCAAACTGTCTTCTAATGGCAACACTAAGTGATATGGCCAACAGGTAACAAAACACTATGACTGTACGTATTTAAAATTGGGCATTGTGACTATAAGTAATTAAAATAGTCATGCACCATGTAGATGTGTTTTTTTTTTACCATTGTTTTCAAAATCCTGACTTAAATCTTAAAATCTAGGATTTTGCGACTTTTTTCACCTTCAACGACTCAAATCCTTAGTAGAATCCCAAAATAGACGAAATCCATCGATTTTGATTGCGTTTTTACGATTTCTTATAAAGTAAGTGATTTATGTTTATATATTTCATTTATAACATATATTTAGTATTATTTTTTTTGGTAAAATCCATCGATTTTGATTGCGATTTTACAATTTCTTATATTGATTCTACAAAAGTATAGTTGATTAAAATCCTTCGATTTTGGTTGCAATTTTAGGATTTTCGATTTTGCTCATCTCTTTCGACCTGAAGCAAAATCCCAATTTTGACAACCATTTAAATCAATAAATTAAGTCTTAACATATTTCAGGAGGCTAGGTGTAATACAAAGTCTTCTCAGGAGGTATTTCTCCTTTTTTTTTATTGAAAATAGTTTTCTTCAAAGGATAAACAAACCAGTTTTTAGGATAAAAATCATTTTTTAACAATATGGTTAAGAAAAAAACATACACAATATAATTAAAAGATCAAAACTATTTTTTTAATTATTTTAAACAAACGGCCTAAATTTGATTGGTTTTAATAAAAAAGGAATTATATGTTCACCGACCAAGTTATAATATTTTTTTAAAAATTGAGTAACCTAATAAAAATTCAAAGACTCAACTATACATTTTTTTACAGTTCAACGATTCAATCAAGCCCGATTCCTAACACTTCATGAGCCTTAGGTCAAATTTGGGAAAAATGCCTCATTACATAATACATCATAATTTCTTTTCATAAACGATGATTGAGACACAATAATTTTGACGGTTGACATCCGAGTTATGTCGGCACCCCAAGTCACCATAATACGATGTCTTAAAATCTCATCTATGCCGACACTACAAAACGACGTGTATCAAATGCATCTCATCCTATATATTATTAATAAAAAAGAATAAAAAAAATGTTGAGGGGAAAAATGCACCCCATCCTATATACGAATAATACGATGTTTTCAATCATAATGTATTTTAGTTTGAAATTTTATTTAAGAATTCTCAATTAATTTAAGGAGTGTTTTATTATTTCATTATTAAGCCCTTATATTTTGCATCAGGACATTCATCATTTCAAAATAATTGCAGGCTCTTTTGCTTGTGGAAATTTGACATGGGAAGAAAATTTACAGCAGCACCAGATTCTATTGTTTGTTAAAGATTCACCGTTTGTTTGTTATAATTGTTGTATTGTAATATTAATTTAGAATGTTAGTTAGTTAGTTGGTTAATAAGGGTTTGTTTTCTGTTACCAGTTTGTTGCAACTGTTATGGGTGTATAAATAGAACTCGGTGTATTAATAAAAGTGTGTATTCCAAATTCCGATATGCAATATCAATTCATTCTATAAAATTTGAGAAATCATTTGGTCCATTTTCTAAGTCCTAAAACAGTTTCATTGTCTAATCATCTCTTTTTTTACAATGCCAAGTGACTTTTACTATACAGCAGAATTAATTCTTCTGTTTGTTAAATAATTCATAGCAGGGGTGGCCTGAGCACGGGCCGAGGGACGGCAGCCCAGGGCATCATAATTTTACGGGCACTAAAAAATATAGTTTTACTACCTATATATGTATGTATGTATATGTACTCCGATAAAAAATTTAAAATGCTAATTGCTGACAAAATTACAGGGGCACTACAAAGTCAAAACTAATAAATGACGTTACTAAATGAAATATAAAATAAAACCAGTCACATGTACCAAAAAATATTAATTACGTCTATAATTTTAGCAACTAAACTGATGAGTCATGAGTGAAAAGCAAGTGAATAATCTAATTGAGGCACTAAAATTAAAACAATGATATGGAGTACTAAGAATAATAAAGTCAGATTTTTTACATTTGCATATTAAAAGTCGCAATATGTTACCTAGTTTATGAGTCTCTTTTCTTTCTAATTCTTATTCTCTATGACTAACATTTCCATCTCAATTTGTAAACAAAAAACATCTCTCCATCTCACTTATGCAACTATTTAATAGTCAAACTAATTTTCACTTTTGAGGAATCAACATTGAATTATGATCCATGTGTGCTGTTTTGATAAACATGTTGTCTTTAGTTAATTAAACTTGTCGAGTGAATCCTGGACTTCAGGACATGGATCCTAACTTAGAGCTAATCGGTTCACATTTCAAAAATTCATACTTGTGTTCTTCTTGCTCGATATCAAATGAAATGTTTAATAATCTTTTCATTCATTTCTCTTAATCTTATCATTTTTTGTAGAATCTTTCTTTATAGGGGCATCAATCTCTTGATCTGTCCAAGGGATCTAAATTTGTAGGGCTGGCCCTAATTCATAGCCATAATACTCCGAGTTTAGTAGCTAACATAACATCTCGAATTTATTGAAAAATGGTGTTACTGAAAAAAATTGGCAACTTAATTAAAAGAAAACAAAAATATATGGAGACAGTTTTTTAGAAAGAGTTGTGTTGTATATTGGCTTCAAATTGGATTTGCAGGAAACCTAAAATCGTGTCACGATTTCTGGCACCGTGAAACGATTGGATAGGCAGTGAGCAGGGTAGTTTTGAGACGGAAAATCGTGCCACGATTTGGGAAATCGTGACACGATTCAACTACTTCCTCACCAAGTTTCCCTTGAAAGGGACTATTCACA
>Ga0228710_1011843_pt1 | contig 11071 bp, 5 predicted proteins | sample MedpolnodulmetaG_FD_177995 | JGI IMG/M metagenome (GOLD analysis project Ga0228710, IMG submission 177995) | Root nodule microbial communities from Medicago polymorpha collected in Santa Monica, California, United States - pink nodules | ecosystem: Host-associated > Plants > Roots > Nodule... | reverse complement strand
TTCTACCTATTCATTTTCCTAAGCTTCATTATAAATTGGATTTCACCTCCTAATAAATGGGCTTTCAATTTCGGCCCATTATTATTTAGGCAATTTTCTAATGTTATGTTTTTATTTAGTACTTAGTACTTTTTCTTATTCCGCGGCTTCGCCGCGCTGTATCGCGCGGCGAAGCCGCGCTACCCGTGCTATAGCACGGGTAGAAACACTAGTTATTATATTTAAAATATAATAAAAGTTAGTTTTTATTTTAATATATTTGATTCAAAATTTGTAGTGAATACATCACGACTCATTTTTACTTACAATTTATAAAGGAAGAGAATAGTTAAACAAGAATTGGCTTATTCATTCGAGTTTTTGTTGTCAAAATTATTATTTGTTTTTTAAGAAAAACAAAAGTGTACCTTTTGTTATGAATAGTCGGCAGGGGTTTTAGTGTGGAGTCCTCTGGTATTTTCTCAGAGGAGTCTCTTTCTGTAAGAAGGTCACTGCGTAGGGACCCCTTTGAACCCTAATAATTTCCAGTGAAAATTTCACTAGGAAGAAGAAGAAGAAGAAGAAGCTGAAGCTGAAAATGCAGAATCATAGGCTGAAGCAACAGCAACATCAGCATCAACAACAGCAACAACAACAAGCTATGATGCAACAAGCTGCTCTTCTTCAACAACAGTCTCTCTATCACCCTGGTCTCTTAGCTCCACCTCAGGTTGGTCCATATTCATCTCCATTTCTTCGATCATCTTCTCTTTTTTCACTGTGTTGATCTTATAGCTTTGCATTTTTTGTTTATTAGGGATTGCACTAAACACCTAGGGTTTTGTACTTTGTTGCTAAATTTATTTTTAAATTTTTATTTTTTTTCAATTTAATTAGAAAATTGGGGTAATGGGTTTGATTTTTAGTGGGTGTTTGGTTTTGTTGAAAAAATTGAATTTTTTTTAGTGGGTGTTTGGTTTTGATGAAAAAAAAAATTGATTTTTTATTTACTGGGATTTTGGTTTTGATGAAAAAAAATTAATTTTTTTAGTGGGTATTTGGTTTTTGATGGAAAGAAATTGAATTTTATAGTTGGTAGTTGGTTTTGATGAAAAAAAATTGAATTTTGGAAGTTGAATTGTACCATTCCATTATTTTTTGTATGAGTTACGGTTGTTAATTTTTCTGGGTTTTCATCAATTGAGTAGAGGTAGCTGAAATATTAGAAAGTTGTCATTTTTGTGTGTTTGAAGTGAGAAATGGCTCTGAAATTGTGTTTGAGGTGTTTTATTTTATATATGTGGAAGCTCACTTGGTAAAGAAGCATTTTTGTAGGAGTCGTGAGCAATGAGTACCAGTCTATTTAGTAACATGATTATTAACATGATGTGGTTGGTGTTAATGTAACTATGGAAATTTATTAACAATGTTAATTTTTTTTCCCTTTTTGTGTTGGCATTAGTGTATAAGCTTGCAATTGATATATAGTATTGTTTCCTTTGGGGTTTAGTTGGGAAAGGAATCCACATGGCTTTCGAGTTAATGTCTGGTTTGTTTGATGCAGCATTGAATTTGACTTAGCCAGATAGGAGTTTTGTTTTCTTACTGCTGTAGTTTAGTTTGTATTCAAACTGTGGATGTGTTGTGTTGGGTGCAATAAACCCAATTTTAGTTTAGTTTGTTATTAATATCTGGTATTGTTTCCTTGGAGGTTTAATTGGGAAATGAATTTACATGGTTTTGGACTTAGAAATTACTGTCTTGTTTGTTTGATGTAGCAATGAACCTGATTAAGTCATATTAGGGTCCGTTTGATTTGCAAAAGGGTAAGTACTGGACAAAACGGTACAAACAGTACAGCACAAACCATTAAAGTACTGAACAATTTGTTGTCTTGTTCGATGTTTGATGGACAAGGACAGCGCGAATAAAATAAAGTGAAATTTACTACAACACCCTTTATGAATCTAAATATTATTAGGGTAGAAAGAGACTGGAGAGAGTCGGGAGAGAGAGAGAGAGATAGAGGTGGGAGAGAACGAGAGACGTGAGATAGAAGAGTGTGCGTGTGTGTGTATGTGTGTGAGAGAGAGAGAGATAAAGGGGAGAGAGAGGAAGGAGATATGAGAGAGTGAAAATACGAGGGAAAATGTTTGAGTGGAAAGTAAAAGGGTATTTTGGTATTTTAGATAACTTGTCCTTGGGAAAAAAGTTGTCCAGTGGTTTAGCGAAGGACATGAATCTGAACTTTGTCCGGTCCCTTGCTCCCCATTTTGTCCTGTCCCATGAACAATTTTATAATCAACCAGTACAACTGAAGTTGTGATGTCCAGTCCCTTACTTTCTGCAAATCAAACACCCCCATAGGATTTTTGTTTTTCCTACTGTTGTAGTTTAGTTTGTATTCGAACTGTGGATGGGTGTGTTGGGTGCCCTGGACTCATTTTCATTTTCTTCTATTAGGCTTAGCAGTGAACTCTTTTATGCGTTTTTTTGTCTGTTATTGTTTCGGTTACGTGCTTTCTTTCTCCCCATTCACTCTAGTTAATGTTTCTCATGCTAACTGTATTGATAGATACAACACCAATATTCAATCTTGATTTGGCCTCTTTTTCTTTTCATTTTTTCTTTCCTTTTTTCTTCTTTTTTACCTTTTCATTTTGCAGATTGAACCAATTCCAAGTGGAAATCTGCCTCCTGGTTTTGATCCAAGTACTTGCCGCAGTGTGTGAGTTTTGTCTAGACATTTTTTCACCTTTTAGTTTTCTATCTTATCCCTCATTTTCCTTCTTTTGTTTTATGATTGTGACGTGGACAAGCTTAGACACCGTTTCCTTAATTTTATCTTTTATTTAGTTTTCAAGTTATAAGCACTTGAGTTTCTGATCTTTTACATATCACCTAAGTTTATATCTTGCGACACGTGAAATCAGTTCTGTTGTATTAAACCATGTTACTTCTTGCTAGTCTTACTTGAATTAATTAATCGTAGCCTAATTGTTTGTTTCTTCTCTTCTTTTTTAAATTTTAGCGTTTTTATCTTTGAGAAAATGCAGGTATGTGGGCAACGTCCATACACAGGTAACCGAGCCACTTCTGCAAGAAGTTTTTGCGGGTACTGGCCCAGTTGAAGGGTGTAAACTTTTTAGGAAAGAGAAGGTATGTTTTTGTATATACATATGTCTTTGTCTAATATATTGATTTAAAGTACTAGATAAAACTGTAGCTTTGTATTTGACATCTTATGTCTCTCTTTTGCAGTCATCCTATGGATTCATTCATTACTTCGATCGCAGATCTGCTGCTCTGGCCATATTAACTCTCAATGGAAGGCATCTGTAAGTGCAGTTCTTCTATAATTGTGTTAGGTTAGTTTGGATTTACACTCAGTTCAATTCAATGGTTTGTAGATTCGGGCAACCTATCAAAGTTAACTGGGCATATGCCAGTGGTCAAAGAGAGGATACATCAGGTTAGTTCAGAGATAATTATAAGATAGATATGTTTTGAACAAATCATTTTGGTGAATATATTGTATAATATGTTTCTTTGAATTTGCAGGCCATTACAACATATTTGTTGGTGACCTCAGTCCTGAGGTTACCGATGCTACACTTTTCGCATGCTTTTCTGTCTACCAAAGTTGTTCGTAAGCTTCATTCTCCTATGATTTCTTAGTAAAAATAGCATCCATTTTATATATTTGGAATTGGAGCAATCTTCATTTATTCAAAATGGGAAAAAATGTGTTTGTGCTTCTATATATGTGATAATGGTGCATTGCATACTAAACAACTTTGTTGGTGACTTGGCATGGCTCACTAACTTTATCTTTTTGATGGTTTCAGAGATGCAAGAGTTATGTGGGATCAGAAGACTGGGCGTTCAAGGGGATTTGGATTTGTTTCATTCCGTAGCCAGCAGGTCTATTTTTGTCTTAAAATCTTAATTTGTTTTGGGGTAAGAAACTTTATGTTGTTTTTGACTTATATTTTTTTGTCATTTTGCAGGATGCTCAAAGTGCTATAAATGATTTGACCGGTAAGAAACTTGTCATTGACATAGCAACCTTATTTTATTTCAGCCAAAGTCTCCATTGACTTTTTGTTAGTAAAACCGAAACAAAACCATCGTCTCAGTTCAAAGGAGTTGCACATTAGGTTCTTTTGTATGAATTGATTTTGACTTCCTATGGTTAATTATTTTAAAAGTTCATGATGATAAATGTCCTATATATATTTTTTCAGCATATCTACTTCTGGTGATGCACTGTTTAATTGATTATAGTTCATATTATTTTCACTTATGATCGAGGAATAATGATGCCCTGTCTGTGCCTTTCAGGTAAGTGGCTTGGAAGTAGACAAATACGCTGCAACTGGGCAACAAAAGGTGCTGGCGGTATTGAAGAGAAGCAAAACTCAGACAGTAAAAGTGTGGTGGAACTAACAAATGGTTCATCTGGTGAGTAAATTATACCATAGTTCCTGAAACAATAATGGATGGTTGAATCAAGTACTTTCACATTTAACTTCTATATTTCTTGATTTAAAAATAGATATGGGGGGGCTTACTAAAACTTTGGTGTCCTCTTTTTACCCTTGACCTAAAGATTTTTAGGTGATTAAACTTTTAAAAAGAATTGTGTTCATAAAGACATCTGTTTACTTAGTTAACAGATGGAATACTAGATATTCAATTAACCAACATTTTTTATCCTACAGAGGACGGTAAAGAGATATCTAGCAATGATGTTCCTGAGAACAATCCTCAATATACAACTGTTTATGTGGGTAACCTTGGATCAGAGGTAAGAAACTTAGTTTATATCTATTTTTCAATCTATGGTTTGAACAAAATTAGTTCATCCGGCAATAGTCTATTGATAATTTTCCAAGCTTATTTTATTTTATGGCGCAACAAAAGTAATGTTTTGAAACCCATTGGTCCATAACCAATATTTGTATTCCTTCACCTGTTTTAGCTTTTTGTTTTATTCTCCATTTCTACTTTGGCCATTATGTTAGAGATGTATCAAGACTTTAGCTTTTAAATTTCCACCTTTTGATTTTACAATATATGTGATGTTTACTTGTGAGCTGTATCTTTGAAATCTGTGCGGAAGTTGCTGTTTCCATTTTGATCATTATGACCTTTGGTGATTCTACAGGCGACACAGCTTGATCTCCATCGTCATTTCCATGCTCTTGGGGCTGGTGTGATAGAGGAAGTTCGCGTCCAGCGTGATAAAGGATTTGGGTTTGTGAGATATAGTACTCATGCTGAAGCAGCTCTGGCAATTCAGATGGGAAATGCCCAGTCTTATCTCTGTGGCAAATTAATTAAGGTGTGTTTTTCACTTTTGATATCACTGTCTCACTGCTAGTTGCTATGTAGTTTCATCTTCGTTTTGTTTTATGTTGAATATTGTTGATATGTGTACCTGTCTCAAACTCAATTATTCCTTAAGGTGATTGACATGCTTTCATCACCTGTGCTCAGTGAAATATACACGACTTATCATCTTTATTCATGAATTTGATTTGTACCGGTCTCATTGCCTCTGACTATTATTGTGTTTAAATATAGTGTTCTTGGGGAAGCAAGCCCACTCCACCTGGAACTGCTTCAAATCCTCTTCCTCCACCTGCTGCTGCGCCTCTGCCAGGCCTATCCGCAACAGATATTTTGGCATACGAGCGGCAGCTAGCAATGAGCAAGATGGGTGGAGTTCATGCTGCGTTGATGCATCCCCAAGCACAACATCCTCTTAAGCAGGCTGCAATTGGAGCAAGCCAGGCGATATACGACGGCGGGTTCCAAAATGTTGCTGCTGCACAGCAAATGATGTACTACCAGTAATATAATAATTCTCTTGATGTGCTATCTATCTGCATGCATATCTATTATTCTGCACATTGGTTGGTGTTAAAAGTAAAACTCTAGGGAGCTATTTTTCTTTTTTCCTTTTAAATTAAATGGTGGTGAGGTAGTTTCCACTACCAAATTAGATTAAACATTTGTATGAGTTTGTATCATGTATGCGGTTTTCTAGTTTGTAGTCATGAGTGTTTTTTATGATGATTTTAAGAGATGTTTTCATCTCGCCCATTTGGGTTTTATTGTTACTATTATGTAATGATTTATTATTAGTGTCATTATCATCCTATATCTTATTGTTGTTATATATTATCAGTTAGTATTTTAATCAACAAGCCTGGTAGTAGTGTGATATGCATGTGATAATTGATTGGTACAAGTACAATACAACTCACAACGCATGATCCTTCCCATCTCTTCAATAATGACATTACATTGCATAATCAAGTCATACAAGTACAATTGGAGTTTAAAACATTTCAGATAAAATTGATTAATTCCTTTTTTTTAGACCAAAATTGATTATGTGATGAAAAAGGATGAGAAAAAAGTGGGACAATTTTTTTTTGTTGAGAAAAGGGACAAAATATTATGAGCGAATGGTTTGTATTTTTTGCGAAAAAAATGTTTCTTTAATTTTGAATGTTTGTTAACATCTTCTAAAGACTCTACTGAGATTAATCTAGTTGGTAAAGAGGTAGTTCATATTCGTCAATAGCGTGATTTTGTACAATTACTAAATGTAATTTCTTCTTGTTTTAAATTTAAAAATTACGTCATTTTTGTTTTGTACATTTTTTTTTTGTTAACTACAAAACAAGTTCATTGGCGTGAGAGTTTACAAGAAAATTGATAAGTACATTACTACCCTCCAAGAGGACAAGAAACTACTAAAAAATGCAAAAATGAGCAAGACCGACATTAATGGTATTCAGTTAGCATTACAAATTGCACCATCTTTTACATCTCTACCTCGCTATTTGAATTCATTTGAAATTGTGTCGTCAAAAAGAAGAAAGAAGGTTTTCCTTCAAGTAAAAGTTCATTATAAAAATTTTCATCAAAAAAAAAAAAATAATCATAAATTGCAGGGATGGGGTGTCTAAACAAACATGATATTCAATATTTATCTTCAAAAGGGGCTTGTTTGTGGCTTTAAACGCCCCCCCACAAGTGGATGGTGACCCCGCAAGTGGATGGTGAGATTGAACCTCTCAGATTAATTATTCTTTGGGTTGGATATCGAATTTTGATATGATGAGTCTGACGTTCTATTTTAACTAAGTTCATAACCTTCAGTGTAAGTTTTATTAAGAGACAAGCGAACGTGGCTCACTTATTAGCCAGGGCAATGCTCACTCAATAGCTAGGGCAACATTGTCCATGGGCCATGGCCAATCCCATCCTTTTTGTCATCCTCCACATTATATTGTTGGTATTATTATGAATGAAATAAAATGCCCCATTGAACTATTAAAAATTTAATATCTGTAGTACGATGAAAACAAATAACAAAACAGCGTGAAAACATCAGAACCATTTTGTAATTGAAAGTACACGATGAAAAACAATTTTCAATCCCAAATAAGCCTTTAGCTATACCAGGAAAAATTAACATAATAAATACTTTCATAAAAAATGATGTACCCATCATTTTCATTCAAACAACTGAACAAGAAACTCTGACGATTGTATAACGTTGTTTGGAACATGATACTAAAATGAAATTAGCCAACATCTAACATGGACCAATTTTGTATTCTCTTAAAACTAGTTATGCCTCATTCCACATACTAGAGATTGAACATAGCATTATCTCTAATTTAAACTCTCAATAAGGTGTAAAACCAACTTTACAGTCTCAATAATAGCTTAAAAATAACAAAATAATTAACTCATGAAACATTAACTCGATTAAAACGCATGAAAAATGTCGAACATGAGAGTGAAAATTAGTCCTTTTCCAACCTTGCAATATACTTGTCATAGTATTGCCCTGCTTTCTCAAGGTCTCCAAGCTCAGTGTAACAATCAGCAATTGCCCCAAAAGCTTCTGTGCTCCCAGAGTCTTCTCCTTCTCTTTCAGAGATGGACAAAACCATCGAATGGTATTTAACAGCATCCCGGTACTTTCCTTGTCTTTGCAACGAAGCTCCTGTAATATAAAATATGCAAATATTCTTATGGTTTGCTTGACTTGACTTATTTGAGCTTATCTACTGATATATGTATTTGTCTGACTATTTGGGAGAGCTTATTTACTTTATATTTTGTTATAGAAATTTAGCTTTACATAAACACTTAAATGAAAATCATTTATTTATACTATAAGCACGTAACTAAGTTGTTTACCCCACTATGTCCTTAAATGCCTCTTGTGAACTTCTTCACTCATTTAACACACACAGAGTCTAATGTTGATTGTGTAGAAACCTTCAAGAAAACACACATCGATAAGCAAAATAAGGAAGATTACATACCTAGACCCCTAGCCGCTTTTTTCTCCTCAATAGGATCCTTAATATTCTGTGCAAGCTCGAGCGCAGTTTTAAACTCCGTGAACGCTCTATCCGGCTGTTGATTCCTTAGAAAATTCTTTCCACTTTTTAATTTCGATATTAGCTCCTGCTTCTTTGGGTCAACAATAATATCACTCTCAGCTATCCTACCACCACCGATGGGAGCATAACTCAAAGTGGGAGCATAGGACTCGATTTTTGCTTGCTTCCTTAAAGCTGCGTTGATCTGGAGTAATTGCTCATTTAACCGCTGTAATTCTCCTTTCCTTTGTCTCGCAACCAACCCTATCAGATCAATAAATTCAGGAAAAGGATGAGATATCACTTATCCATAAAAAGTACAAATAAAATGCAGCGACCACAATTTAGTAAAAGTGCCAGTTTAACTTGTGATATACAGATATCAGATATTCAAGGACACAAGCCACCTTTATTTATTTGTTCACTTCTAAAATTTCTACCAATGCATGTTTCTGCTGCTTTCTAGTCAAGTTATATACTTCATTAAAAACATTGAAGACAACCTAACTAGTAAACACTAAACACGTAGGGATTTCAAAGGCCTACATGCTCCACGTAGCGAAATATCTTAACTTCTAAACTAAACTTGTGTACTTCAAGATTTTTAGTTGCAAACGAAATAAATTTAAGTGATACGCTACTCCTATATTAATACAACCGATGAACCAATTAAATCCACAAGTAAAAAAAAAGTTATAAAATCTGATGCAACTAAATGAAGTTTTAGTCTTAAAGCACTTGGGTTTTGAAACATTCATGAGCTAATTAATATAACTGTATATGTAATCTAATAGTACCTTACCTCCCACAGTGGCTCCAATGAGGGCTACTGCTAGCAGTATAGGCATATTGAACATAGAGTTATCCGCCTCACATGTTTCGGCTAAAGCTTTACAAGGCATAGAGAACATCAAAAAATTGCTCGCAAGAAACGGCAGCAAATGGAATCTTTTTGGCATGTCATCCTGATAAGGCAACCATTTTCAGTCATAAATCACAAAACAAAGAAAAATATGCCAAAACAATCGTTTGTAAAGATATTGGCACAAAATAGTATACACAGTTGATAGTTTCCAAAGCAGGATTTTAGATAAGGGAGCGTAATAAAAAATTTAAGAGTAAATCGACATTTCCGTCCCTAATGTGCGAGGCAGTGTCACTATAGTCTCTAAATGTATTGAAATTACAAAAGCATCCCTGAGTGTGTCTTCTGATAGTAATTTCATGGACTAAACTGATTAACTAAAGACATATTTGAATATCAAACTAACTAATGAAATACACATCTAAGGACACTCAAATCTTTAAACTTCCTCATTTCACTGCAAAATTACTTTTGAAACTATAGTAACATTTTCACAGTAAAAATTTCAAGTGCATAAGATTACCTTACAGTTTGAACAGTGAAGCAAGGTTGGAAATTCAGAAGACCGGTCAAAAGTATCTTTCAAGAGTGGCACAACCTTGTCCACTTTTAAAGAAAGACAAGTGAATTTTCCTGATTCATTCAACAAGTCCAACCTCATGTGAGTATCACTGTCTCATAATAAGTTGCACCATATCACACCACAGCACACATTTTCATTGTTTTGACAAAACTTAACTAGTTTCCATAAGGTGTGCCGGTAAAGAAAAAGATAAAAGAAACTTAATTACACGCATATAGTATAAACACTTATCACTTGAGTGCTTAATGCTTATGTATAAGTTATTTCTATAACAAAAGATAAAATAGAGTCAAACTATTTTTGTATAAACTATAAGTTTTTTTCATAAGCTATCTTGGAGAGCTCATGGAAATAAGTTGAAAACAGCTCATGGACATGTCATAAGTTGTTTCCACAAGCTTTCCCAAACAGTCTCACAAGTGTTTATGACATTATATAAGCTCAAATAAGTCAATCCAAATATGCCCTTGGTTGATGAACTAGATGCTAAAATCATAGTTTTTTTCTTCTTCTTAAGAAACTAACAAAATAATAAAATGTAATCATGAATTGCATAAAAACAGAAAAAGGGTTCAACAAAATAACAGTTTCAAAGTCTTGTATATGATGAAAGTTATGATTTTGAGTGTCATTTTGAAGGAACAAGAAGAAGGACCATAGTAACTAACCTGAAAGGTGAAGGTTGGTGTTGTTGGAGCAGAATTGAGGAAGTGGGGTGTGAGGACGAGAGATGAAACAAGAACAGCGTACAACAACCGCCATTGCTCTCATTTGTTTTGCAAAGGTTGTTGTTCTGTTCTGAGAGGATAAATGTTGGATTTTTTGGGATAACAATGATAATCCTTGGATTGTGTTTTTGTGTACTGTTGATAGATTATGTTATGGATTATTACAACTTATACCATGTGTCAGGACATAGATTTCTTTTACTACTACTTTATTCTTATTATGCTTTTGTGTTTATTTTACTCACAGGGCTATATTAGTCTCGGTACAAACTTATAAGCCAAAGCATCAAAAATATGCGGGTACCCGCATAAGGACTGAAATGGACGAGGAGGTGGTAGAGAGGACTCCGACACCGAGACGGTATGGATTGTGTCGGCATACCAGTCATATTAGGAGAAATTGTCCGAGTATAAATAACCGATAGTTAATAACGTTATGTATTATTTGTTCAAATAAATTAATATTTATCATGTTTTTTATTTATCATTATTTGTA
>Ga0228710_1011839_pt1 | contig 11076 bp, 4 predicted proteins | sample MedpolnodulmetaG_FD_177995 | JGI IMG/M metagenome (GOLD analysis project Ga0228710, IMG submission 177995) | Root nodule microbial communities from Medicago polymorpha collected in Santa Monica, California, United States - pink nodules | ecosystem: Host-associated > Plants > Roots > Nodule... | reverse complement strand
CTGCAGCAATGTTACTGTTATCTTTGTCTTGTTGTAGAGACAAACATTGCAGAGAAGGTGGTTGCAGAGTTCGTGGCCGTACACTTCGTACAATGTCCTTTGTCAACTCTGGTGAAGTAGCTTCTGGTGAGATATGCTTCTGATGATCAGTGCTTATGATGTTCTTGCTTCTGATGACGTGTCTTCAGGAGCTCTTCTTCAGACTCGTTTCTTCAGACGCATTCTTTAGACGCAGTTCTTCAGACTCATTCTTCCAGATGCTTTAAGCTTCAAATAAATTCCTTTGCTCTTGAACTTGTTCAACCATAATCTTTATGAATAGTACTTTGATTATGGATCCTGTACACTTGAACAAATTGTTTAGCATATCCAATTGATTATTTTTAATACCTTGTTATTGTCAAAACTCAATAAGTGGCTTGTGAAACACCCTTTGTTCCAACAGATAGGTCCTTTAAGTTTCTAAGGTTTCAGATAGGTCCTTTAAGTTTCGAGTTTGTTTCGGATAGGTCCTTTCTGTCAACCTCCGTTAAGCCAAAGTTGTTCTGTCCATTAAGCCAAAGCTAATATGTTTGTTAAGTGGGTGAGGTGGTTCTCTCTGACACTTGGCATCAATATTTTTCCCAACCAGATCAACTTTGGCTTAACGGAGGTTGATAAAAAGGACCTATCTGAAATAAACTCGAAACTTAAAAGACCTATCTGAAACCTTAGAAACTTAAAGGACCTATCCGAAACAAACTCGAAACTTAAAAGGACCTATCTAAAAGCTTAGAAACTGAAAGGATCTATCTAAAACAAACATGAAACTTAAAGGACCTAGGGAGGTATTTGGCCTATAATTTTTTCATATCTTAGTCCATCATTCAATAATACATATTAAATATCATGAAACTATCAAAGTCCATTAGTTCTTTATTCATCAAGGTTTGTTTATCTTCAAAATATTTTAGGGATTTTGCCTCAACATTCACCCCCTATTTGACGATGACAAACCTGTGCTTTAGGATTATGGATTTTGATTTATAATCTGTTAGATTGCAGAGCTAAAATTCATTTTTATGCTCCCCCTCAATTTTATAATTCATAATTGTGGGATTTTCCGAGTTCTTAAAAGCTCCCCCTCAATTTATGACATAAATTAAAAAATGCAATATTGAACCAAAATCATAATATTTCACTGATCATAAGCATTCATTACATGATATGATTGCATGGTTCAAAAACCCAAACATGAAACATAAGTAATCAAGCAAAAATGGAGTTTAAGCAACTCCAATAAACATTGATCACTATTTTACTTGGGTCTAATACTTAGAAACTAACAAACTTAAATCCTAAAGCTTTTTCCTCTTTTGACAACAACCAAAAGGTAATGAGGTACAACATAAAAGTTCATGGAGTAGAATCTCAATAGGAGGAGGAAGACTTAGACTCATAGATTGAAGGATCATCAAAGATGGGAGGGTCTATGGCCAATCAAGGAGCAGCAACATCAGTGGTCCATTGTCCATAATGCAAGCAATCTTATGGGTTTTAGTGACAACCCTAAGAGACCTACAAACAACTTTCTCAACTTTGAATGTGTTGATGGTGGGAGCAACAGTAGGAGCATCATTTATGTTCATTGTTGGAGGACCCTCTTTGGTGACAAAGGTGTCCAAAGATGCAAAAGGACTTGGCACATTAGGAAGTTATGGAAGGTTGGAGCAGGAGTAGATGAATTAAATATGGGAGGACCAGGGAGAGGTGAGACCAAGGACGTGCTACAAACTGCCTCAGGGCCCACAATGGAGGTAAACAGATTGGGATCGGGAGGTTGATGAACAATGTTTTGAATTTGTTATGGAGCAAGGGAACTAGAAATGATAGGAGCAGAATCCACATACACTTGTGTTACATAGGGGATGCTTAGTTCAGGAAGAATGTTACTTGGAATATTATGAACATGAGTCGATGCTTCATCATTTTGCACTTGGGGAATATTAGGTTCATCCCCCTGAGTGTCTTGAAATGCACTAGCATCAAAGTCTTGGTTAAAATCTTCAATGTTGAGGTCAAAGTTAGCATGACTTCCATGTGAAACATAACCAGTAAGCTTATACCATGATGTACATAGACCAACATCACATAATTAGATGAGAGACACGTGAGATCTTAAATTGAGACAGACGAATTAGCCATTTGCTCGACGTGTAGACGAGATAAGCATACAAAGAGAGAATCTAGGAAGAGGGCATCATATTACGACTCTTGAATGAGTGAAGTCTAGCCATTTGTATCCTAAGATAGATTATGAAGCTGTTACACTTTTGACTAGGTTTCCACATGATACACCGATACTTCTGCTAGGTCTTCCGAGGATAAGCACAAAAGGAGGGAATCTTGGAAAAAGGCCACATTCCAAGAGTCTGACAAGAGTAGAATCTAGCAATCCTTATCCAAGATTGATCCTAAACTCGTTGTGCTTCTCGCTAGTTCTAAACCTAGTATGAATAAGAGAGAAAGGTCAAGCTATTGGGAATAAGTAAATAAATGAACATGCAATATGTGTAAGATTGTGTCAAATATGAATATGTGACTACTTGCATGTGTTGCCATATTCGCTATTATGCTTTACACAATTCGATCACCCATCCCCACGACCGCAACAATGGAAGGTGATGACCACAATGGCAATTAGCAGACAAATTGATGCAATGGTCAAAGTGATCGTTCGAATGGTAGTTGGTAGTGGTGGAAGGTGATTAAAGGTGATCAACGATGATTGAAATGATTGTCAATGGCAATTGAAGTCATGGTCGGTGGTGGTTGACATATAATGATGGCTAGTTGTTAGTGTTAAAATAAAAAAACATGAATTATAAAACATAATTTTGTAATTTTGATATTTAAGTGAAATTTGTTTTCAAATTAAGCAAAAAAAGTAACTAATTCATCCCCATGTTATCCCAACATATCCTTTATTATAAAAGTTAGATTTGATGAGATGGCATGTTTGCCCTAATCCCTTGCATTTTTCCCTCTTAAGCAAGTAATTATTGTTAATCTAATCTCCCAACTACACATTTAATCACAACTGTTGATTCAAACTCTATTTTCAAACTCTTCATTTTCTCTCTCATACAGAAACGTCATAATGGCAATTGAAAACCGTGTTGATCATCCTCATTTTCCCTCCCTAATACGTAATTAATGTTAATCAACTCAGTCAACCACTCCCTTCATCTCAGCCGTAGATCTCATAACCTTTCATGTATTAATGTTAATCAACTCAGTCAACCACCTCCTACATCTCAATTAATGCATTAGGTGAAGAAAAATTACCATGTAGTTATTGCTAATCAAATTTGAATTTGACTGTCATCCATGTACCAAGTCAAATTTCAAATATTTATGAAACTTAATGATGTTTCATTGTTAATAAAAGAAACTTATTGCTCATACGAAATAGAAGATGTTAGTAATGCTAATCGAATAAAAGAAAAAATAATGATATTTATGGAACTTAATGATATTTCATGAAGAATAAAAGAAAGATTACCACGTAGTTATTGCTAATCGAATTTGAAATTGACTGTCATCCATCTAACAAGTCAAATTTTAAATATTTATGAAACTTAATGATATTTCATTGTGAATAAAAGAAACTTATTGCTAATCGAAAATTCAGGTCATGAATAGATGGTAAAGTACTAAACCAATGTTCACGCCAAAATGTCAACTATTGGTATTTATGATTGACACTATCATCTTTTGGAATTGGAAACGTCATAATGCATTACAAAGCATTATGCAGTAATTGCTTTTATGGCTGCAATGAATAGTAATTATTACCAATAGAAGACTATGGTCATTCACATTTAAAACTTCCAAATTCAACTTACCAGTTACCTATATAAATACCACTTAGTTGTGAGAATATAACTATTCTGTTCTTTTAGCAAACATAACTGTTTCTTTCACTTGCTTCCACTAAATCATATCTTTAAAATATGATTTATCCTCCAGCTCAATGCATTGTTATATCCTTAAAACGTGTTTTAGGTTTTTTTTTTTTTTCTTTCTTAAACCTGAAAACTTGCATTTGTTGATGCTTGAAAATAGGTACCACTCCAACCCTAACTAATATGTAGTGGGTGGTTTCACATAAATTCTTGAAAATAGCTACCACTCCAATCATCGTGGGTGCATTTTCATTAAGAACAATTCACTTTCAAATTCTCGTTCTCCTATAAATTCACCATAAATTTTGGATCCATCAACTCCTCAAAGGAAAATGCTTTTGCTTGATGACAAGGTAATATATTTAAATAAACAAATAAACAGTAATTTCTTGCTACAATAATTTTCTCCTTTTAGTTGTAATTGTATCTCAATAATTTTTTGGTTATATATGTTAAGATTATTAATTTAAAGTTGTTAAAAAAAAAAAAATTATCACTTTAAAGTTAAGTGTTACTCCATAAAGAAATTAAGTCATGTGTTAATTTTCTTCCGATTTTCATTTACATTTCTTTTTAAGGTTTAATGACTATAGTCACATTTGAAGTTATTTGCTTCTAATGGAATGTTAATGAGATTGTGTGACCAATTTATAAGAAAATATCCATACATCGAGTACTCACGTATATCATGTAGACTCAATATATATAAATAAGATTATTGTAAATTAAAATATTAAAGAGCAAAAGCATTTCTTTTAGTTATAAATTTTGATAGTTTTTTATATATATAAATTAAGCTTAAAGATTTTGATAACAGACGATGAAGGTGAAGTTACAGATGAAACATTACAGGAAGTTGAACCCAGTTATAAATGGTCACCCATCACAGTTTTTACCATTAAGCCAAACATATTTTTGTTGCCCCCCTGTTATCCTTGTTTTTGGTTCTTAAAACAATTATTATTTTGATTAGTTGAAATTAAATAGTTATGGTGTGTTAATGTTGTACTTTGGTTGCACGCCCCACTTCTTATCCCACTTTTTCTACTTTTCATAAACTGTCATTTATCATCTTTTTGTTTGTAAATATTGGTTCAAACAAACTTTGGTTGCACGAACTCCATTACTTATATTGAAATACATAATTCTAAGTTACCAGAAGATCCGTCATGATTTTTAGATTCTTTTCCTTCTTTCCAAATTCTATGAATTGACCATTTTTCCTCTTTTCTTTTATTGTTCACAATAATAGTGATCATAGTTAAATATGTTACTGAATTTAAAATACATATGAATTGCAGTCTATCACAACGAAAAAACCTTGCATCGCACGAGTTAGAGTCTAGTTTTATTTTCAAATCTAACTTTCCAAATAAACTTTAGACCACAAAGAATTTCCCCCTAAAATGTCTAGGTCTTTTTCCATTCAAATCAACCACTTTTTTTTTTACCGATTTAATTGTTTTGGTGTAAACCGATAATGTTATCACGTAATTCAAAGTGGATTAATTCTTCGAGCCGGATAAGATTGCAACGTTGGCAAAACTCATCTCAAAAGATTTACTAATTCGATTTGATATCATTTAATGACTTTATTTTATTGGATTTTTATTTACATATATAGACCAAAATTTATAATTTGTAGATATATTTTTGGTTATTTCATTAAAAAAAAGATATGTTTTTGACTTACCAATTTCTTACCAAAAATGGCTATACACACAAAAATAAAAATAATCAAATATGTGCCAAGTTTCCAATCCAAACCAAACTGGTGAATCTCATAGTTCTGAAAGGTCAAACTAAGAGTGAGTGAGTGAGAAGAGTGCAACAACAATAAGCTTTGATTTCACACTCTCACTCTTCAAACAGACAGAGAAAGTACACAATCTTTCTTTCACCTAATTCACCGATCGAAAAGGTTCAATTTCACCCCTTTAACATGTTAAACGCTTTTGAATTAACCCTTTTGTTCTTTCTCCTTTTCCATTGAAATAAAATTGTGGGTTGTCTTTGTTTTTTGTTAAAGTTTTGATTTTTGAATTGTGGGTTTATTTTTTCTTGAAGAAATTTTGGGTTTTAGTGAAAAAATTTGATAATGTGTGAAGTTTTTGTGTTTGAGATTGTGGGGTTGGACTGAAATTGAATTTGGAGAAGGGTTTGGATTAAAGTTTGTTGCTTTTTCAGGTTTTGTAGAAGAATTGGCTCTCAATGTCTTGGGCTGCACCTGATGAGCTTTTGCTCTCTACTTCTCTTGCTACATATCTTGACAGTAATCTCTCTCTCTCTCTCTCATGTTTTTTTTATGAAGCACCAACACGCCGACATCGATAATAATTTAAGAAAATAACATAATTAAATGCAATCACAGATGTCGGTGACATTGGCACATGTCGGACACGGGATACGTCTTTGATTAGAAGTGTTGGTGCTTCAATGTGTTTTTGTTCACATGTATGTCTTTTTTGACAATACGGACACCGGACACGACACAGATACCGACACCGCTAATAATTTTACAAAATCACATAATTCCGTGTAATTATACGTGTCGGTGTCATGTCACATGTCCGACCCTGGGACACACTTAATCCGAGGAGTGTCCGTGCTTCATAGGACGAGAGAAATTTGTTTTCAATTTCGATGTTTTTTTTCTGGGGGATTTGTATATCAATTGTTGTTGGATGGATGCAAAAAAATGAATTTTATAAACTAATAACCTACAGAGAAAATTTTGCTATTCATGAGAACTAGTAGTAGACATACATGTATATGAAGATAGGATGATGAGGTAAGCCAGGCAGGGATAGAGATAACAGCTCCTTACCGTAGAATTCTCATGTAAAGTTAATTCTTCTGTAATCCCTCATCAGTGAGCACATACCGGTTTATAAAATGGAAGAAGTTATGTTTACAATTTCTTGCTGTAAATGCTGAGTGTTGTGTTTTTTTCTTTGGTGGAGACTTCATGTATAGGGTGTTTTTGTGTTTTTTAACTAATAGTGCTTTAGATCACTGCATCTTGAATTAAACTATTTGACTTTTTCCTTGTTCCTATCACATGAAAATGTTTGAAGTCAATCATTGTCTTCTTTTTTAATGTTGCTATAGTTTGCATGCTTTTATGTAGCAATTTAGTTGTGACTTTATTAGTTCTTATGTATTTAATTTGGTTAAGTAGAGGTTGAAATCATTGGAGCAAATAATGAGATATGGTGATGTAGTGTAAAAAATTTATTATAAATTATATTATGCTTTTTGCAGAAAAACTTCTTGTCCTGTTGCGAGATGGGCGAAAACTTTTGGGTTTATTACGCTCATTTGATCAATTTGGTAACTACCAATTCTACTTGCATTCTTCTTTGTGAAGGTTCTGTTATTCTCTTTATTGTTATTTCTGTTTAATATTAACTGACAATTTGACGTGGTGACCGTTTACAGCTAATGTCGTTCTAGAAGGTGCGTGTGAACGAGTGATTGTCGGTGATCTTTATTGTGATGTCCCTTTAGGCCTTTATGTAATTCGTGGGGAAAATGTTGTCTTAATTGGAGAGCTGGTATGACATGTTCTTGATTGTTTTTAAATCATTTGACTATGATTACATGCTTCTCAAAAGAGTCTTAATATTGTATTCTTATCATTGATTTAGGATTTGGGAAAGGAGGAGCTTCCACCACATATGACATGTGTGTCAGAGGCTGACATAAGAAAGGTGAGTTCCAAATAGTTCTTGAAAAAATAATTGGATATTTATCTCTTGGTTTTACCATAATTATGAGGGCCTGTGGACAAAATAAGTACAGTATTCAAATGTCTGTTTGGAATATAAGAGGTCTCTTGTTGTGTCTTGTAGCAATGTTTTAGAAACTGGATTAGTCTGTTTTAGGGATTTGGATTCCACCATGTGACGCATTTATTGGTCTTGGTCGTTTGATCTCAAATTGACCAAACATTGTAGATTATTTAAAGATGATTTGGTGAAGGTTTAAAGTGAGCCAACAATGGCCAAGATCAATTAATGCATTTAATTGCGTGTTTCTTAAATGCAGGGAATATGGATCGCATATTTAGAGTATAGCTACTCCAATTAGTTACACCAGTTTTAACAGGCTTACTGACAGCTGTCAGTTAGTCATAGTCAGTCCTTAGATTAGCCTATAAATAGTTTCTCTCTAACTGTATTTATAACAGAAATTCATTATTTTCAATACAATTGACTTTTTAAACGGTTATCTCTTCCTCTCAATCCTATCCTTAGGATCGGTTTTCTACAATTCTTTCAGTCATTGAAAGATATTGTAACCAAAAAATTAGTTAGGTAGAATTTTGAATAAGAACAAAATGATATCAGACCATATGGCATATGTAAGCCTTTGAAGCTTGATATTGAACATATATTCAGAAAAAATTATTCTTAGCAAGATTTAATTTTTTTTACAAAAATAGAAACAAATATTCAATTTTGGACCAGTTCTCTCATGAACTATCTATCAACCGGATAGATTTTCCCCCTATTCATTACAATTTTTCTTTAAAGGATTCTCAGTAGGAAATTAAGCTTCTAAGAATTTGAAATGTTGGGGGATCAGCTTCACCCTTGAAAGTTCTGTGTAAGTTATCCTCTCAATCTTTATCGGTCTTATTTATCATAGCAGAAGTATACATAGAAGCATCTTCCCTTGACAATAAACCGGACATTTGACAATCATTTCTGATAGGACACCTGAGGCTGTTTACTTAGAATGAGCCCATTATAGAGACAATACGAAAGAGCCCCACCATCAGCAAGGTTTACTCGAGGAAATGAAGGGTGGGGCAGAAGAGAAATCTGTGAGTTAGTTAGTGAGCTGTCAACAGATTCTTTTGGGGACTGATAATAGGTGTTGGGGTTGTTCTTGCATTTTGTGGATAATTCTGTCGGGAGAAAATATCTGACTCTGGTTTACCATTTTCTGTCTGTAGAGGCTCTGAACCCAACTTTTTCATAAATAAATAATATACAGTTCCATTACCTTGAACTTGTGAGTTCTATTAATTTCCACATAGACTCTCATACTTAGGCTGGTCAAAACAAATGTAATCACAATCCATCAGTGCCCTTCAGAAAATCTTCCTTCCAGATGGCTCTTATTAATCTATGTAACCCTTATGGACTTTGAATGCACTGTTTATACCACAATCTCTCATCATATATGTAATGATGTGCCTTAGCATGTGCAAGTGATGAACGATTACCCTTATAGTTTTATCTTTATAGAAAAAAAACATGCAACAGCAAAAGGGTTCCATAATATTTTTTATTTTTGTAGTGTACAGCATATTTGCACTATGACCTTTCCTGAAAAAAAAGAAACTGTTGGACGGTTCTGAGTAAATAAGGCAGTTATGCTATATTATATTTTAATTAGGAGGGCAGTTACATATTTTTTTAATTCGGACAGTTATGGTTATGTGTGGCAGTTATGTATTTGTGTTTTAAATAGGGAGGTTTTGGGACAAGGGAAAGGGGGGATTCTGTTAGCTGGTAAAGGATTGGGTGGGAGAGACCCAATTCTCGAACATTTAGGAAGGGAGAGATACTCTCGAATTTCTTAGGAATCTATTGGAATATTAATATTAATTTGTACTTTGGTACCAGTTTCTATCAGAAACATATTTGAACTATGACCTCTCTTCCCAAACACCACCCTTGCCCATATTTGTAATGACTGGGTTCTCTATGAAACCCTGCAAACTGCAAAACTAATCCCTGTACTCATCATCCAATGTATATGATACTACATACAAGAGATTATGGTGAACTTGTTAACTACGTCCGTACCACTTGAACGGAGCTAAATTCATGGTTATCCATAGGGTTTGCCGCAACAAATTGGATTTACAAAAGTCATGGTTGTCAAACTCTCTAGGTATCTCAGAATCATACTAACTCATATAGAGTCATGAGTTTATGACCAAGTATCAAAAGCAAGTTGACTTGCTTACAAACTAATTTCTATGTGAACTTGGGTAGATTTACATATACTTGTATAGATTTACATTTCACTAGTTTGAGGATGATTGATAGATCCTTCAAAACACCAATTATTTTTCCTTTACATGCCTAAAATGACAATGTTTGAATGTTGTGTCAAAAACCCAAAATGCGACAATTAAATGATTGTCTTATTGTGGACAACACATTAACCTCACAGCTCTAACACCCGACTCTGTATATGCGTCTAACATTCTAATTTGAATCCATTTGCAAAGGAGGTGAACAGTATTGCCTTGAATCTCAGTTCCAAAGCTCTTAGCATAAACGAAATCAGGAACCAAAAACTATGAACAAATCCAGCATTGCTAACTTGTTATAAACCCAGCTCACTTAGCTCTACGGAGCTAAATCCAGCTCCAACAAGGGGGAGCCAATCACACTATCCTTCCCTCTCTAGTAATTTTGAACATTGTGGTTTTCTAATTTGTCCGTTGATTTTGAACTTTTATGCTCTTTTTGTATGCTGAGTTGTGAATTTATCTTGTGATTTGTGAGTTTGTTCATCAGTTTTCAATTTTGGTTTGTGGCCTGGTGTTGTGTTCTCAATAGGATGAACTTTGTTGGATAGTCCTTCTTAATTGCGGCCACCCTTGCAGTCTATAATTTGGACATTTCTCTGTCTTCATTGCATCAATACGACACCCTTAGTGTACTGGGTTTAAGGGGGTAGGTTTTGTCCCACATTGTCTATAGATAGAGCCTTCATATTACTTACAAGGCCTGAGTGGTCCTCACTCATTTTAAAAGCCAATTTTCTAGGAATGAGTTAGACCATGAGCTCAAATTATAAAAGCATGTTAAGATCCTATCCTAGATCTGTTGCTGGGTTAAGCACTTGTTTGCCTCATTAATATTTAATGGGTCATGCTAACCGGTGCCTCCGGGGCACTGGTTAAGCATACAAAAAAAGGAATTTATTACCATAAAAGGAAACTTTGTTGACTTATTTATGGATTAATTACACAGTTTTCAATGCAATAATTACTATATGATTTCCCTTTTTAGTATCCTTAACCAGTGCCCCGGGGGCACCGGTTAGCATTTCCCATATTTAATTAATGATCTGTGTATATGTACAATGTCACTGCAAC
>Ga0228710_1011838_pt1 | contig 11079 bp, 3 predicted proteins | sample MedpolnodulmetaG_FD_177995 | JGI IMG/M metagenome (GOLD analysis project Ga0228710, IMG submission 177995) | Root nodule microbial communities from Medicago polymorpha collected in Santa Monica, California, United States - pink nodules | ecosystem: Host-associated > Plants > Roots > Nodule... | reverse complement strand
CCAAGATTGGTAAAAAACAAATGATATTGTGAAACATGCATGACTTTGGCTCTAAATCGGATCATATATTATAATGCATATTTTGGATTAAGTAAGAAAATAATGGTGTTCTACTCACCTTAATGTTTATCATCTTGTTGTCGTTGTCTGTTTTAGACAAGCACATCATATATCTGTGTGAGCAAATACTTTGACATTGTGGATTATCCAAGAGTTTACTCATCTACTCAAGAAAGCTAATAGTGAACCTTTGGCTTTTGGAGATAATAAGGACAAACTTTTAATATGATCAATTTAAAATTACATAAGAGTCGAAGAAAAGTATGAGGTCATGTACAAATAATGGCGAAGATTATGGAGATTATGAAGAAGATTACTCTAAGTTACATAATTGCAAAGCGAGAAAATAAAATTATAATTGTTAGAATCCAAAGATTCAAGAGAAGTTTTTATAGCCAAGGAAAATGAGATTTTAACTTACTTGTGTTTACTAAAAAATTATTTTTATTGTATTTCACTTTGTAATTATTTTCATTTTAACTTAGTTAAGAGAAAAGTATTTTTTTTTTTTTTAACTTTGATATTGTTGTGACTTGCCTTGTACTTTGCAATCCTCTTGTTAAGAGGAAAGCATTTTTAAACTTTAATATCGTTGTGACTTGCCTTGTAGTGATTGTGTTCCTCAAACGAATTGATCCTACTGAGCTAGATCTTTAAGAGGACTATAGTATAGTCATGCTAATAATAGTATACTTGGTGGTTGTTATTGGTTATTGTGAGTGTTAGTGGAAATCCTTTAGGTTGAAAGGAATGGACTAGCAATCAGTTTGACAGTGAACCAACCTAGTTAGGTTAATTAGGGATGAAGTTAGAAGGGGGACCAACAGAGGCCATCGTCTCCCAAACATTTTTGTTTTTATTTTTTGTGAACTTTCGGTGTTAATATTTATTTTTTGTGAACTTTATATAACATTGTCTATTGACCTTTTTTGACTCAATATATTCGGTCTTAAACATCTAAGATTTTGGGCTTAATTTCATTAATCCTTAACTAGAATATTTAACACCGAAAAACAAAGTAGTTTTTTCTATAATATATAGAAGAATCATAATCCTTAACTACAATTTCAGTTTATGATTCCTGATTGCAATTTCATTTAGAAATAGAGAATTAGTGCCTACAAATTTGTGTGGCACTATGAGCCACTACCAACGCTTCATTGTTCAAGATTGTATCCTCATACTTTTTTATTTGGCTAAAACACATTTTTTGTCCCCTAAGTTTGCAAAAATTGCAATTTTGGCCCCCTATTAAAAAAAATGGCAAAAGTGACCCCCCATGTTTACCCCCTTTTGCAAAACCTCAATTTTGACTTAGTCAACCATACTTGACATGCCACCTGTGTATTTATTTAATTTTTTTAATTCCACGCGTATAACTAGCTAATAAAAAAAACAAAAACAAAAAAAAAATAGTTTGGCACGTGAGAGCTTCAAAGAACAAATGGTCATCATCATCATCTGCTTCTATCTTTCATTTCTTTTCCTTTGTTCTTGCTCTTTCATAAACCCAAACCACACCAAAACTCACTTCTCCTTCTTCTACCTCCTACTCACATCAACTCTTTTATATTCCATAATAAAAAAAACCCAAATTCCCTCTTCATCTTCTCAATGATCATCGCACATAACAACCAGCATTCCTTCACTCTTCTTCTCTCAACACAACACAACACAACACAAAAATACCATTTTTTTATGTGAAAATACACATAAACAACACGACACAAGGAGCCACAAATCTGAAACGTGTTTAACAGATCTGTTTGACAAATTAAAAAAAAACAGAAGCATGGTTTCCGATTTTTGCTCAAACACCCGTCGTGGCTGCTGTAAACAAACGTTAAACAGAATTTTCTGACATGGTGGTGATGTTTTCCGGTGCGGTGGTCGCCGGAGCAAGCTCATCCAAACATGATTTTACTTGGTGGATTTTGTAGGGAATACGAAGGAGAGTATTTTTATGGTGGTAATTTGTCGAAAAACAGTTTGTGGTGGACGAGATCTAACAACAAATATGGCGTTTGAAAACTCAGAAAATATCTCCAATCAAAAAATAAATTTAAGGATGAGATATAGAAGGAAGAGATGATAAATATTATGTATTTTGTTTGATAAATGGTGGTCAGAAGCACCATAGTGGTGGGTGGCCGGAAAAAGGGGCGGTGGATAAGGAAGGGGAAGAAAGAACATTGAGGAAAAGAAGGAAGAAAGAAGAGAGAAAAGAGAACTCACGTGCCTCTCCCTTTTTTCTTTCCTTTTTTATTTTTTTATTCAAATTATACACGTGTGGTAATTTTAATAATTTTTAATTAAAAATTTACACAGGTGGCATGCCAAGTATGGTTGACTGAGTCAAAATTGACGTTTTGCAAAAAGGGGTAAACATGGGGGTCACTTTTGCCATTTTTTTAATAGGGGACCAAAATTGCAACTTTTGCAAACTTAGGGGGCAAAAAGTGAGTTTTAGCCTTTTTATTTTTGTTGTTTCATATTTTCTTTTTAGGCCCTTCAAAAATCGTTTTAGTCTTGTCATTCTCAGACAAAACTCAAGGCACTCAACTTTCTTATCCTTAAAATTTATAATTTTATATTTATATTAATTTTGAATATATCTTATAATTTCTTAAATATTGGTATACATTGTGCATTTGAAATTTATTTTTTTCTTCACTAAATTATACTTTCATCTCAGTCTCCCCTGAGTTAAGTTTCTGGCTATGTCCCTGCTGACGAATCCAATGTTGAGATCCCTATTATTGCACATATGCAACTAAATGATAATATTGTTAATGTTGAAATTCGACAAGAGGAGCCCACCTCTTCAGTCCATAATAATTTTCATGTTGTATTTCATGTCCAGCAACCTATCATGCCTTATATTTTGAAATATGTCCAACAATAGCTTCCTGAACCTGCCCACGCTAAAATTTAGATTGTAAGGTCTACTGAGTTGAGCCCAGAACTGTAGAAAACACATGATGCTAAGACTAATCAGCATGTAATCACCAAGCCACTCATTACAGCGCACCATGTTGCTAGCTTGGAAACCTATGTTGCATAGGTACGGGTACGATATCCAGTACGGGTACAGCATACGACATTTCTAAAAAAACTAAGGTATGAGTACGTCAAGATATTTTTTTTAATTTAAAATAACATAGCATGAGGAAATTATATTGCTCAAATGACGACAAAATTTCAACCAAAAAAAATTACGACGCTAAAAGATCCAAATTGTAAAACTAAGGTACTAGATAAAACTTAATATCTAGTTTAGAAACCGTAGTTACTGACTAGACTATTCCTAATGTCGTTGTTGATGTCCCTCAAGTTACGGAACCTCATATGCTTAAGGATACTCTTATGAATTTTCCTCTGCACATCAACCCCTTTTTTTAAAAACGATCTGGAACTAGAAAAATAACTTTGGTAATAAAAAATGTTGAACTTGAATTGCCTTTCACGCCTTATCTCATGAAGAGGCAAACTAAATAAACTGACTCGAGCAGCCTATGAAACCTGATCCAAGGGCGAACCTTCTAACATTTCAAAATGAATATTCTCTACCAGAATATTCGGAGAATTGATAACTTTGAATCTAGAGTTGCGCTGAAGAATTTTTATTTGTCTCACAAGACTCATTTGATTTTTATTGTGGATCATATGATTATTTTTAATCATGTGTCTGCATGGTATTGGAAGAGTATTAATGTTACTAAGTATTGTGTGAATGTTTGAGATTCTTTGCAGCAAAACATTTGGGGTCTTTGGGGTAATGATATATGAGCCCCAAAGTCATTTTTGCCTTGGATCAATGTATAACTTTGGTCATGGAACAATAATCCGAGTTTCATTGTGGTAATTTATGTCAGTAATTCTTATTTGACTCGTCGTCGACTTTGGGTTGAACTTACTTCCCTTCAGGGTTGTTTTTCACAAAGGTAGTGGATGTGCGGACAAATTTGCCAACCATGGCCATTCTATCGTTGGAGATATTTGGTGGAATACTATGCCTTCCTTTATTAGGGAGGATTTTTTTAGGGATCATTTTGGATTGCTGAATTTTTCGTTTTCCTTGGCTTCTTTGTTTCTTTCCTCTTTTTTGTCCTTTTGAGGGTTTTCGTTTGGCCCATCTCTTGTAAATATTTGACCTCTTTTGAATATATATATTATGGAGTAGGTAGTAGAGGATTTGGGTTTCTTAGAGGTGTCAACCTAGTTAGAATGTATGCATTACCCCTTATGATTTTTCTCAGTCTTAGCTTATCGATCGAAAAGAAAGTAAACATTTTATCATCATTTTCAAAACAAATTATTTCCCCTATTTTTTAAGAAAAATACCCATCTTATACATTTTTAACAATGGACAATTTTATGATCGCTCATATATTTTTATTTACTAAGTATTATTTAGTTATTAACCCAAGAATAGTTTCGTTAAATTTTAATATGAAAATAATTTTATCAATTATAAAGGATTTTAAAATGTCATTGATATTTTTTATTTATATATAAGAATTTTAAATTTAACTAAAATAATAAATACATTAACTAAACTTACTATGGTTCAAGTCCTTATTAATTATATATTTTAAATAAAAAGTCTTTTCTAGTGTGTTAACTTGTATTTGTCAATAGTTTTAATCTATGAATGAATATATGTCCTCTCGTTCACAGGAAAAAATGATGTCTTGTCATACGTATTCTTTTGGGAATTTTTCCCCTATGTGTCACTAAAAGCTATAAAATAAATAATAAAATGTTTGTATAAATGTATAATGAACTCTAATAACCATCAATAATTTTATTTTAGATCCATACTAAGGTCAAGTGAACAATTAAGTGAGCTATATGAACATTTTATTTGAGATCCCTACTAAGGTCAAGTGAACAATTAAGTGAGTTATATGGACATGACATATTGATGTACTTAAGAGACATTAAATAATTATAATAATATTAGGTAGAATTTCTTGGGATTCTTTGAGTTCTAAGAAATAATTAATTGAAGCAAACAACTCATTAGGTTTTTGTACATTATAAAATCATCATAGAACTTTTTACTCGTTCTGTGCTAATTAGGTACAAACAATAAGAATAAAAAATTTGAGTTCATTTATGCATATGTTTGATCATAGCGGTGGGTAATGGTGGGTGATCAAATTAGATAGTCGATGGATCATTAGTGATGACATGTTAATGTTAAAATAGAAACAATAATTATATTAAACTTATTTTTGTTGTTTTGAGATTTTAGTGGAAACTATTTTCCGACTAAGTAAAAAGAATCAATTTAACCTCATTCCGAACATGTTTTGTTTTTAAGTTTAAATTTTACGACAAAAAATAAAAAATTTGAAACCACCCTAGACGATTTCTTAGTGTTACCTTTTCTCTACCATATCACGCAATAACAATTGGAAGGGTTTGCTATTAAATATTATTTAATAGTTTTTTTCATGTTAACCCTCTGGTTCTTAGGGAAAAAAGGATGTAGTAATCCGAAGTTTGTCCAAGAGATTTGTAAAGTTTGATCAAGAATTGTTTCATCCATGAATCAAATTCACGATCTTCTGAACTATTCGTCTTTTGGTAAAGCTTATTAACCACTTAAACTCAATTGTTTGAATAAATAGTATTTGATATTAGCAATAGCGCAAGCTATTTTACTTTATAAAGTGCATAATCAACAATTTTATATCTATTATGAAAAGCACAAGACTGAAAAAAATTATCAAGCTTTTTTATATTATGATTCTATTTCTTTTCATATTTCTTGTTGCAGCCAAATTTGAAAGAAGAAAGAATTTTATCATCTTTTTAAAAAAAACACATTTTATAAGAAAAAAAATATCTTATGCATTTTTAACTATGAACAATTTTGTGATCACTCATTATATTTTTATTTACCAAGTATTATTTATTTATTGACCCAAAAATAATTAATGTTAAATTTTAAAATGAGAAGAATTTAATCAATTGAAAATAATTTGAAAATATTGTTGATCTTTTTTATTCATATATATGGATTTAAATTTAACTAAAATAAATAAATACATTAGTTAAATTTACTATGGTTCAAGTCTTTATTAATGTGATATTTCAAAGAAAAATTATTTTCAATGTGTTAAATTGTATTTGTCAATAATTTTAATTTTTGAATGAATATATCCTCTCATTCAAAAAAAAATGTCTCGTCATATGTATTATTTGTGCTGTGAAATTTGGTATCATCCAACACTTTTATTTTTCTTTTGGGAATTTCGCCCATGTGCGTGTGACTAAAGGCTATACAATAAATAATAAAATGTTTGTATAAAAATATAATAAACTCTAATAACCATTGATGATTTTTTGAGATCGTTACTAAAGTCAAGTGATTAATTAAGTGAGCTATATGGACATGAAATATTGATGTACTCAAGAGACATTAAATAATTATTGTAATACTTGGAAGGGTTTCTTGCAATTCTTCGGGTGCTAAAAAATTATCTAGTGGAATAACTTCTTACTTGTTCCATGCTAATTTGGTGGAAATAGTAAGAATAAAAAGCTTAAATTTATTTATGCATCCACTTTGATCATATGTATCCTTAAAAAAATGTTGAGCGTATGATACTTTAAATATACCTAAAAGACATTTAATAATGATTGTACTTTTGGAGGGGATTCTTATTAAAAACTATTTAATAGAAGTAAACATAGAAAAGTCCCCGTGAATAGCATAATTGGTAGCAATATTATGGTATGCAAGGAACGGCGTTTTAATCTCGGATTCTCCACTAATTCACCTTAATGTGTGAATTTTTAGTCACTACAATACTTGACAAAAAAATAAATAAATAAAACATAAAACATAGTTTTGTACACTATAAAGTGAACAAAAAATGTTATACTCATTGCATTCAAATGTTGAAAAACATGACAAAAAGTATCAAATTTGTGTATATTATGATCTTATTTCTTTCCCCAATTTTTGTTGGAGCCGGCGAAGTTATTCGTAAGCTTTTTTTACACCCTTTAAGAAAATAAAAGTTACCTAACACACACCCTTTCATTCACTTTTATTAATATTCCTTTCTTCCTTGATTTTCACTATAGAATTTCGTCAATGTGATTTTGACATGCAATGTATTAAGTTGATAAGTTGTCCTCCTGGTAAAGTTAAGCTGTGCAATTCCGGAAGGTGTGATTGCTTCGACAGTAAGTTGAAAAATAATTACGTGTTACACCTAAACATATACTTTTATTTTTTCCATCATAATGTTGTTCATTTCTCTAACACTTCAATATATATATATATTCCACCTCTCAATATTTTTATTGTCTTTGAATTGTGTTATATCACCTTCTTTGGCTTTTGAATATATAGATATTAAATATAAACATGATTTAGTTATTTGAAGAATCTTAGAATTGTGGTTTAAATATTAGGAGAGTGATTATTTAAGTTTGATACTCTAGGATGCTTGATACATGAGGCATTGAATGCATGGATGAATATGTGATTTCTAATTGTATGCATGTGATTTAAATTATTTATGCATGGATAAACACTATTGACTTGAAAATGCATATAACAATATAGGGAGACATTGAATGTGATATCCTTATATTGAGTGATGTCCAACAGAGAGGTTATAAATGACTTGGACTAGTTGCCTAATGTCAAAATGTACCATATAAAATACAACTTTCTACCAAGTCATCTTACAATATCATATATGACATAAGAAATACTCTTTAAACCCACCCAAAATAGTGTTGCAATTCACATGTAATATAAAATGTGTATTTTTAACCAAATGTTTCATCGTCTTCCATTATATCATATGTATTATACATGCATGATTGTTATCATTTTATATAATTATATCATATGAAGTACATGTTGGGACTATTTTTAATACAACTTATTTGTGAAGTACATGTTGGGCATTCCACTGTCATCCATTATATCATATAATAGTATACATGCATAATAGTTGTAATGTTATATACATTAATTGTGTCAGCACAAATATTTTCATCTACATATTACTCGTACATTTAACATTATATAAGATGTCTTACCTTATATTTGTGTTCAATTCTTTTATTCATATGCATTTGTAGGTTATTTTCCACATGGTCACAAAAATTAGTTGATGGAGTTTCTTCTGTGAGAGTGGATTTTGGATTTCTGCTAATCTTTCATTTTTTTAGTATTTTAATTTTGATGTATTATATATAAGATATTTATACAACTCTAATAGTGAGACCTTGAAGTAGTCAAGATCTTTGATTGTTATTTGCTTTTAATTCTTGAGTCCATCAACTTATGTGTTATGAAATTATGTTTTTGAAAATGTGAAAAAGCAAACATGTATTGAAATTTTAATTTTATGAGAATTTATTTATGGTATAAATGTGTAGTTTCATGTCCTCGTGAGCGTAGCTCAGTTGGTATGGAAAATGTATTATATATGTAAGGTCTGGGGTTCAATCCCGGCTCCCACAAAAAAAAATGTGTATTTTCCAAATTGGTCCTTACTCCATGAAAATGTTTTCTAAAACTCTTGTGTATATTTAACCGGAAAGCTATATTTTTTTTGTGTATAATTTCCTTTTTAAATGAGGTTAATTAGTCTTCTTTCAACCGTCTTAAGAAAATAATGTGCTGATTATTTTAAAATTAATTTAAATTTGGTTGTCTCTACTCTCTATGACCTATACAATATTGCATTACATTGAACAGTTGTTTGAAATTCAAATTCAAATTCAATTCCTTAATTTTGTCCTTATTTGGGGTGGGTAAAATGTTTTGATTTAAAATAGCACATGTGGCAGCACACTTGAGATAGTAGAGTCAGTTAAGAAAAGAATACACGTAATGGTTGATCTAAGTAATCAGATTTATGATAAAAATGATTGAGAGTGAATATTCTTAACGAAAAATACATTGATATGCAACAATTTAAGGTAAGGTTGTGGGCAAGGAAAAAGCATGCAATGATTTGATATAATTTTCTCCCTCTTTAGAATTCTCTCTTCCCCTATGATTTTGTTATTCACTTATCCTTGAGTTTATTCTTTTATTTCTTTGCACTTGTAAGAAATGAAATAACATTTCATATTTGATTATGCCATTTTTTACTTGAACCCTATGTAATTCAATTTTGAGTTATTCATTCTCTTACAAACTCTTCCAAAAAAATTCTTTATATTTATCCTCTATTGATCATAAAATATTTCTCAAAGAAAGATGTATTTCTTGATTAGATGATTCTTTTTGCCATACATAAGAAAATAGAGACTAGATGTGTTTCTAAATATTTTTATGTACCCCTCCTGATCATATGATCCTAAGTTATGAATATTTTCTCATGTATGTCGTAAAATATTTTTTAACTTTCTAAAAGAATAATCATAAAGTATTCCTCATAGAATGATGTGTTTCTTTATTAGAGTTCGATGTTATTCTTATGATTACATTATCTCTTTTCGGCATACATGAGCAAATAGAGACTTAATTTAGATGATTATTTGTAACCGTAAGATGAGGATCAACTTAAATAACACAAAGTCCAACTCTATTGACTAGAAGCTCACCTTTGCTAACTTAACAAACATGTTAAGCGCTATATAAATTGTTCTCTTATATATTTGGTTATCATCAAAATATAATTATGGATGATTGGTCTACAAACCAACTCGGTTATAACAATCTTCCTCTTTTTATGATGACAAATTCATATATTGATGAACAATTTTTTCACACAAAACATTAAAAATAATTTAAGAGGCTTCCCCTGAATCAATATTTAAATATGTTTTAGTGAAATCAATCAACATATGAGCATGAATACACTAAATAATTGTTGCCTTATATATTTGGTTATAATAAAAAATATAAGTATGGATGATTGTTCTACAAACCGACTCAGTTATAACAATCTTTCTTCTTCTTTTTTTATGATGGTAAACTCATATATTGATGAACAATTTTTTCACACAAAATATCAAAAATAACTTCAGAGGCTTCCCCTGAATCAATGCTTAAATGTTTTTTTAGTGAAATCAATCAACATATTTGAGTATGAATACACTAAAAAATTTATGTTATTAGTGTTGACACTTGGATAAGATTTTTCTCATAGATTATAGTGCAATATTGTTTCTCTCCCTTTTGACATCAGACAAAAATGAGCAAAAATAAAGACTATTATAGTCGAATTAGAGAAAACATGAGTGAAAAACAATAATATTAAAAAAAATTAAGTATTCATAAAATTAAAAGCATAAAGGCAATTTTTTTTTTGGGTATGAGCTTAAGAGGTTTGAATTTGAGCTTGAGCATTTTGAAGTTCTACTTAACTTACAATAAATTCTCCATTTTTTTTGTTGGAGGTCTCATTGAATAAACGAGTCTCTTATGCTATTGTCAAGAGCTACCTTGCTTGCAAAAGCTTCCTCTGGTTTACTATGAATTGAGGTAGCACTACTAGAATAAGTGGTGGAGCACCTCAGATTGGGGAATATGTCTGACATATACCTCTTTTGGGCAAAGTCAATTGGTTACCACTTTTCTTGGAAGTGGATTCAATATTGTGTCCTCCGAAAATTCTAGTTGACGCAATGCCTCTTTGATGTGGAGTTTCCTTCTTTAAGGCGTTCTTTTGAGACGTTCTTGAATGTCGTTCCATTCCTCCATAACGGAAAAATTTGCATCTCTCTTCTCCATGTACACTTTGAAGTGAATAAAATAGTCACAAGAAAGGGGGGGGTTTGAATTATGACCCTTTAAAAATTAACCTGCAACTTAAAATTAATTCTCAAGTGGTTTACTTGGAAAAGTTAAGTTAGTGAAATTGCTTCAGAACGTTCTGACGTTCTTGTGCAGATTATATAGAAACTGATTTAATCAAGTAACTGTGTTGTGTGTGTATAGTGATACTGAATTTAAAAGAGTAAAGGGAAGAGAAAGAACACACAAAGAGTTATAGTGGTTCACCCAACGTGGGCTAGTCCACTCCT
>Ga0228710_1011833_pt1 | contig 11082 bp, 5 predicted proteins | sample MedpolnodulmetaG_FD_177995 | JGI IMG/M metagenome (GOLD analysis project Ga0228710, IMG submission 177995) | Root nodule microbial communities from Medicago polymorpha collected in Santa Monica, California, United States - pink nodules | ecosystem: Host-associated > Plants > Roots > Nodule... | reverse complement strand
GTTTTTCTAGACACTTAGAAATTCTAAGATAAATCAATTGAAAGAATTCTCTAAGTTGTTGATGTTTGTTTCGACGTTTTCGCACAGAGTATTGGCCTTGTATATGCGTGTATATGTCTATATGTGTGTATGTTCTCTAAGTCTTCATCCCTATTTATAGAGGAGTTGAGAGACGTTGAGAATTTAGCCGTTACATCAACTTGTCCTTCTTGAAGCTTTGATTCTTCACCCTTGATCCTTTGCCTGATTTGATACTTGTTCTATGAGGAACTTAATTCAAATCCATTCCGTTTCTAAAGGAACAACGTCTGCTGCAATGTAGTTGTTATTCTTGTCTTGATATGGAGACACATATTGCAGAAAAGGTGGTTGCAGAGTTCGTGGCCGTACACTTCGTACACTGTCCTTTGTCAACTCTGGTGAAGTAGCTTCTGACGAGATATGCTTCTGATGTTCAGTGCTTCTGATGTTCTTGCTTCTGATAACTAGCGCTTCTGATGACGTGTCTTCAGGAGCTCTTCTTCAGACTCGTTTCTTCAGACACAGTTCTTCAGACGCAGTCTTCCAGATGCTTTAAGCTTCAAATAAATTCCTTTGCTCTTGAACTTGTTCAATCAGAATCTCTAAGAATAGTACTTTGATTATTGATCCTGCACACTTGAACAAATTGTTTAGCATATCCAATTGATTATTTTGATACCTTGTTATTGTCAAAACTCAATAGGTGACTTGTGAAACACCCTTGTTCCAACAGATGATTGTCCACTACATCCATCGTCTATGGAGTGGAAGCTACACAAGAGAGAAAAAGCATCGTCATGGGAATTTGAGTATTTTGATCAACAAACTAGGTTCTGAGACCTCATGAACATTGAAAAAGGAAATAAACCGTCACTACAAAAAAAAGAGTCAAACCAAGCCAATCCAATTTTTTGTGACACTCCTGAAAAAGCAAGGAAAGAATTTCAAGTTATTGCGGAAGATAAAGATGATTTGATTTCACTTGATGGAATATGACTGATTTTTTGTCGGTGTTCATGCTTTTTTTGGTTGATATTACACCGACATATTTTTTGTGATCGATATTGTAATGCCAAATTTTTGTGAATATGTAACTAACATTATGTAAATCATATAAATATATGACTTTTATGTGGTAGAACTTGCACCTACATTTTCTTTAGTTATTAATGTTTCTGCATTCAATATAAATATATGTCTATAATTTTTCAACAATCTACTTTACGTTTCATTTTATTTTATTATAATATTTGATATTTCATAAACTTTTATGAAGTTAAACATGTACTAACACTCTAGATGACTTGAAGGCACACCTTAACAAATATTTTTTCTATCTTGGTGAAAATCATTTTATATGTAACGTATTTGTTTAGATGCCATGTGTAAACATGGGGAAGATAAAGATGAAGACATGTGGAAAAGAGTTTATTATCCTCGAGTTGCTCGTGACGATAGCGATGTAAAATTTATGTTTAGGTCGATGGTTGAAAATAATATTTTATATCTTTGTGTTCGTACCAACTGCATATGTCCAGATTGTCAATAGAGATTTCATATAATGTGTCGTTTTTTATACCTACTAATGCACTTTTGTTGAATTTCAAACACTCCTGTAATTTTAACGTAATGTCGAATTGATTTAATCTTGGTCAATTGTGAAAGATCATGTATTGTTCTTGTTTATGAGTGACTATAATTGGTGTATAGGTTGTACTGTGTATGCAATTGTTATTTTGAATTACATGTAATAAATAAGTCAGAATTTGGCTTGATTCTTAAAACAAAACCTGTTGTCTGCATAAATGATCTCAACGGCAACTAATTGTCGCATTAAGATACCCTGCTGCAGCAAACTGCCGTTGCAAAGTAACTGACGGCAGCTAACTGCCATTGGGGTTATATTCGTCGTATTATAGTGTTTCTAAGCAAACATTGAAGTGGGAAAAGCAATTTTCTATAAAATTTGCAAAGGCAACGATTACATACACTTAGGATAGCGAAATTTAACTACTACTAATATTGAACGACAATTAACTACAGCTGGGGGTAATTGATGAATTTTACACTTGGATCATAAGGTATGTTTGCAAGTTTACAGTCAAATAATTACATTTCCTTAAGATCTTCTCAACATAGCGAGATTGATAAAAAAATTCTCTATTCTGATGTCGCGGTGATTTTCGAAGATCAAGCTATTAGGTTAGCGTTGACTCACTAATTTTTATTCACCACTGGAATTTTAATTTTTTCAAAGGAAGGGGAGAAAAGTTTGAATAAACCACTATTTTTTTGAAATTTTAGGTTCGGGGGTTAGTAACGCGAAGGGAAGGTGTTAACACCCTAGGCGTCCGTAGTATCTTACATGAACCTCTTGTTTTTATTTACTTTTTGGCTATAACTTACTTGCTTAAAAAAATAGAATTAAATGGTGAATAAAGAAATAATAAAATTGTTTTTTACCTTTTTTGATTTGGAAGGACAAGGTCCTTTGCCTACGTACCTGTGAGGGATCAAAACCTGGTAGTTCAGGGTAAAAAGCCGAGTGATTTGTTTGATGTTTTTCATTAGATTTTGAATAGGTTTGAAAAATAAAAGACAAATGGCAAAGAAAAATAAATTGTTTGGTGTTTTTTAGTTTTATTGAAAGGTTTAAATATACTTAAATGTATTAAAGTGTGTATTTAAGATAATTAAATGAAAAACTCTCTTGATACGAATCAAGATTTTTTTAGAAAAAAAAGAGTCCTTTTTTTTTAGGTCAAATACCTCCCCAGGTCCTTTAAGTTTCATGTTTGTTTCAGATAGATCCTTTAAGTTTCTAAGGTTTCAGATAGGTCCTTTAAGTTTCAAGTTTGTTTCGGATAGGTCCTTTAAGTTTCTAACATTTCAGATAGGTCCTATAAGTTTCGAGTTTGTTTCAGATAGGTCCTTTTTGTCAACCTCCGTTAAGTCAAAGTTGATATGTCCGTTAAGTCAAACTCGAAACTTAAAGGATCTATTTGAAACCTTAAAAACTTAAAGGACCTATCCGAAACAAACTCGAAACTTAAAGGACCTATCTGAAACCTTAGAAACTTAAAAGACCTATCCGAAACAAACTCGAAACTTAAAGGACTCAGGGAGGTATTTGGCCTTTTTTTTAATATTGTTTTTTGACTATTTGAACGTTTTTTTATTTTTTTTCTTTCTTAAGCCTAAATATTAAAATAACGATAAATTAAATGCGCCGAGAGATTTTCGTAGTGACGTTGGATCAAAACGAAACCCTTCCCTTTGGATATTACATTAATCTTAATTTTTTGCATTTTTTAGCACAAGAATTAAACAAAAAATAATGTAAAGACCATGCATATTTGTTGATTTTTTATATTACAACTTCCTAAAATACAATCTAAACATGGATAATAAACAGACAATAAAACAAAAATAAAAAGTGGATCAAAACCGAACAAAAAAAAAGAGGTATTTTAAAATACCCCTCAGGGACAATAAACTGAATAGGGAATATGTTCTTAAGATCATTCTTAATTTCGAAGGGAGATTATAAATCGAAGGGACTATGGCCTTAAGAACAATCTTTACATCCGAATGAAGAAAATAAGAGGGAGAAGAAAAGAATAGTTCTTCAACACAAGCTAAACGAGGGAGAAGAGAGAAAAGTTTTTTGACAACTCAAGAGAACTTTTGGTGTGTCTATAAGTGAGGAATGAGAGCTCTATTTATAGGTGAGGAGCCAAATATGAGTTTAAAAAAAAAGGAAAAGTTGTATAATGGAATTGATGGGATTGAAGATTTTGGAATGTGAAAGTTGACAAGAGAGTAATTTGGCCACTAATGGTGGCGCTGGCCGGAAAAAAAATTTGTACTACTTTGGACACTTTTTTAAATAGTTTTTTTCCTGAAAGACTAATAAAAATAAAAAACAGAAAATAAAATAAAAAAAAAGACTGAATAATAAAATAAATAAAAATAAAAGGAAATAATAAAAATAAAAAACTAAAATAAAATAAATAAAATGTGGGCCCGAAACGAACTAACCAAAATGAGTTATTTTAAAATAGCTCTTTGCCGAAATTTTTCTTGAAAAGTCAAGGAATATTCCAAGTCAAAAGAGCATGTGAAAGTAGGATCTTAGGTCAAAAAGTTAGGTATGACAGATGCCCCTATTTAAGTTTCTTCGTCTAGAGGCTTGAAAATAAAATCTTTGATCCGACGTGCCGATACGACTTAAATACAGAGTACACCATTTTTGACCGTGAGATATTGTGTAATGCTCGTGATGCAAGTATGAATGCAGGGCGGCAAAGATGATTTGACTGATGGGGAGAAACATCAACAGGATACTCGAGTTCATTGAAGAAAGGGATCCGACTCCGCTAGGGAGTAACGTAGTTTCACTCGGGAAAAATGGTTGTCTACTACCGTATTGATTCAGAATGATAGCTTAATGAAGACAAAAGCTTGAGGTTACCTACTATCGCATGATAGATGTATGAAGGTAAAATGACATGTATTACCTACTATCAGAATTGGTAGTTGTATGACGGTAAAATGAAGGAGACATTGTCTATTATCTATATGATAGCCGTATGAAGACAAATGACAAGGATTACCTAATATCGGAATTGATAGTTGTATGGAGGTAAAATGAAAAGAGACATTATCTACTATTTGTATGATAGCTGTATGAAGACAAAATATAAGGATTACCTACTATCGGGGATTGATAGTTGTATGAAGGTAAAAAGAAAGAGACATTGTCTACTATCTGTAAGAGAGTTGTATGAAGACAAATGACATGTATTACCTACTATCGGGATTGATAGTTGTATAAAGGTAAAATGAAAGAGACATTGTCGACTATCCGTAAGATAGATGTACGAAGACAAATGACATGGATTACCTACTATCAGGATTGATAGATGTATGAAGGTAAAATGAAGAAGACATTTTCTACTATCTGTGAGATAGTTGTATGAAGAAAAATGACATGGATTACCTACTATAAGGATTGACAGCCGTATGAAGGTAAAATGAAGGAGACATTGTCTACTATCTGTAAGATAGATGTATGAAGACAAATGACATGTATAGCCTACTATCGGGATTGATAACTGTATGAAGGTATAATGAAAGAGACGTTGTCTACTATCTGTAAGATAGATGCATGAAGACAAATGACATGGATTACCTACTATCAGGATTGATGGTTGTATGAAGTTAAAATGAAGGAGACATTTACTACTATCTGTAAGATAGATGTATGAAGACAAATGACATGGATTACCTACTATCAGGATTGATAGTCGTATGAAGGTAAAATGAAGAAGACATTGTCTATTATCTGTAAAATAGTTGTATGAAGACAAATGACATGTATTACGTACTATCGGGATTGATAGTTGTATAAAGGTAAAATGAAAGAGACATTGTCTACTATCTGTTAGATAAATGTATGAAGACCAATGACATGTATTACCTACTATCAAGATCGATAGTTGTATGAAGGTAAGATTGAAAAAGACATTGTCTACTATCTGTACGGATAGCTGTATCAAAACAAATGACATGTATTACCTACTGTCGGGATTGATAGCTATATGAAGATAAGATTGAAAAAATCGTCTACTACCCTAACGGATAGCTGTATGAAGACAAATGACATGTATTCACCTACTATCAAGATCGATAGGTGTATAAAGGTAAGATTTTGAAAAAGACATTGTCTACTATCTGTATGGATAGCTGTATGAAGACAATTGACATGTATTTACCTATCATCGGGATCGATAGCTGTATGAAGGTAAGATTGAAAAAGACATTCTCTACTATCTGTACGGATAGTTGTATGAAGACAAATAACATGTATTTACCTACTATCGGGATCGATAGCTATGTGAAGGTAAAATGAAAGAGACATCTCTTGACCAAACACATTGGGGATGACACTTATGAAAAAACAAAAATTTGCAAGCTAATCGCTTGTCTTATGACGAGTGACATCTCGTTATCCGACATACCGGGGGATGACACTTTTGATAAAAATAACGGTAATTACAAGTTGTTCGTTTGTAGAACCTGCCACTTGCTATTTGGTTCAGGACCGAACTGAAGAGATACGGCCAAACAAGACTATGGGTGACTAATGCGATCATGTGTGAATTAGTTGTGTATATGTTGTGTATGCATGAACATATGAATGTATGATTGTATATGACATATGAATTATCAAGAACTTTCAAGAGGTTGTGGATTTCTCCACAAACTCGCCATTGGCGAGTTGCCTCTGGAGGTTTTTGGCTATTAGCAAAATGCTTCGCTATTAGCGAGTTTCTTTAGGTCCTACACTTTCAAAGTTCATATTTTTGGCTTAAAATCCTTAAATTCAAGCTTTGATAATTACTATGCATCTAGAACATATGGGAAATGGTATAAGTTCATTGCACGGCAAGCATTAACAACAATTCAATATAATTCACGGCACAATGGAAGTTAACTTTGTTTGCTTCCAACGACTTTACTGGTTCCTATGCCAATTCTCCTAATATTCCAATATTAGAACCTTGTTCATTCGGAACATCCAAGCTTCTGGCTTCACACTTACATCATCTTTTCCGAGAGCTTACTTCTCTCGTCAGAGTATGCCGACTTCTTCATTCTGAATCTCTCCTTATCATGTAACCTTGAACTTACGTTTCAGAGCATAGTTCCACTCTATATCATAATCCCGTTCCAACTATGGCTCTTAAAATATTTTCGGCCAAACTTCGATATTCTTGAATCCTTCCTTACCTTACATACGAAATACCGTTCAACAACGTATCCGACGCTGTAGAAATACTCCATCTCATTCCTATCAACAGCTTGTGCTCTCGGAGGAGTTTAACTTCGTCTACTGGGTTCACCAGCCACCTTCTGACACAATTAGATACTTACTGTTACTTGCTCCGAGTTCATACTTCCCAGTTTATCTTCATCACATATTTCGTTCCTCCTAGGTCTTATTCAGCTCTCACGCATTCGTTCTAACCGTCGTATGCTAAATTGAGTAGATCAGGCTCAACTAACAACAACAACTAGAACATTTACCTGGAACCCAATGGTCCCACTACATTAGTTGAAACTTAATGACCCATGGCACGATCTGAATTAACCAGGCTCTGATACCAAATGTAACGCCCACACTAAACGTATCTAGAAAGTTTAACATGTGCATTATCTTTAGTACTTGATGCATTAAAATTTACAACAATAAGTCTTCGAATGAATAATTATATACACCAATACGTGTTCGTACAATCAATGATACAACACTATCTACCCAAACATAGTATAACACTCTTAAATCCATAAGAACATCCTGCAGCGGGTACGAACGAGTCCTTGCTACGAACGAGTCCTTGCTAATTATCCATTCGGCCATATGCTTGCACATCCTGCTAAACCAACCTGTTGATCTGAAACAAATAAGGATTGGGATGAGACATAATGTCTCAGTGAGTTCTACCTAATCCTAGGCTATAAGTAACCTTGGGGAAAACTTATGGTCACCACGTGTCTACAATACAACCTGTCAGTTAATTATATTATACGTGTGTGGAACATACTTACCTAGACGGTCGTGCATACTAGATTCGTCTTAAGGTTCTTCTTAACTTAGCTTACAAGTCTTGCCGTACATCCTACGTGTCATGGCGGTCAAGGGAACCTAAGACCGCTATTTCAAGATACGCTAAACGCATCAAGACCTAAACATAACTTGGACGATTGGGGAGATCCTAAGATTGTCAACGGTGTTCTTTGTAGTCTTGTTCTATTGCAAGAGCTCGTACATTTCTTGTCATAACATAACTTATCATAATCTTAATGCATGATTTATTCATATTAAGTTAGAGGTTAGCGTTGAACAAACATAGTTAGAGTGGTTCATTTTATGGACTAACCCCGAGTACAATCCCTTGCATGACCGATGAAAACCTAGCTAAGGTACATCAGACTCCCTCAGTGTCGTGCGGGCCTACCTTGTGGAGCGTGTTCCATCCCCCTGGCGTGAACCTCTTGTATCCCCCTAGCGTGGATAGCAAGAGACACGACACCTACATCTTGTTTAAGGTCTTGTTCATACATGATAACTTATACTATTACTTGCTTACTTATTTACCACGGGTCCGTTATCTACCCGATTAGTAGTAAAATGTTTACATAGTCATTCTTTAAATAGAGTCATTATCTTAATCTTATCTTGATACGCTCTATGTGACGTGCTAACTTATGTTCTCAGCTAACTAAGTCGAGGCTCTAAGCATTCACCATACCTAGACTTGAGTTGCTACCCGATATAATCATATTCTATCATACTCTCATGTGCCAAATATTGCCGAATAATGTTGATGTTTACCCACACATTTCCATTTAGAAATCTTAAGATGTAATGTATAAACACACTGAGAATGATTAGCATGGCAAACATTAACATCGTTTTAGCAATTATAGCACAAAGGGGTACTAATCATATTTTCACAAAACCTATAGAAACATGTTTTCTCACATAACCCCAAGGGTGGATTCTATCTAAGGAACTCACCTCTATCATTGAGCATGGTGCTGAATTCACCCTGTACGAAACCACTTCAACTTCCCTTCTGCATCTCCTCGCCACAAAAAGGCATCATGCTCGCCCGGCGAGTTAACGCTGTTCAACCCAAATTCTGTAGAAAATCTGCATCAGATTCCGTAATTCAAAATTGCCTCCAGATCTCAATACTATACTGAGCCACACATATCGGAATTACAGAGAGAGAGTTCTCACCGTTTTAGTGAAGCCCAATCCCGAAACCCGTAACAAATTCCTGTATTCGTACCTCAAACTTTAAACGCACTTTCCGAATTCATCACTAGTCCAAATCAGATGAAATTTATATGCAAACTGAAGTAAATTAAATGTAGAATCCAAATCTTTAATAACCATTTAATTCTGATTTACACAGTAAAAGATGTGAGCAAAATGACCATATGAATTTCTACCCACATTTCCAAAGTTCAAGAATAATTACTTCTATCAATGATAATTCCTTTTGGTCAGAACCCAACCTTACCATAATCACTTTCAGACAACTTTCAACAGCTTATAATTAACTCTGTTTTGAACCTCTAAGCACCCAAGCTTCTTCCATGATCCAACTTCTAATTTCTTGCCACTAGTCACCATCAGAAAACACAATCAGCCACCAATTCACACATGCACAACCATTATCACATGAAATCCTCAAAAAAGTTCAATTGAGCAAGGAGAGGGAGAGGTTCAATTGGCAGGACCAAGGAAGGAGGAGAAAGACTTAAATCTTGAAATAGAGACTTAATTGCATAAGGGTTACAATGGTGGTCTTGCATGTTGGATTGATTATGGCTTAGGTGAAGAGATTGAAGTTTATGAGTGGAGAGGGATGAGAGCCGAGAGGGAGATGAGAGTTCAGTAAGAGAGAGAAATGGAATGGGTACATGAGAAATGAAATAGGACAGGTTTGGCACATCTATATATATTTAAGTATTTACTTTGGTTGAATTTACTAAAATACCTTTCGTCTTAATCGTGCTTAGCCTGACACTGATAATCAAACTCGTCCTTAACTGACATTACCTGATAAAACATCCATTAACTGAATTCCATGAACATTTGTCCTCTAATACGTTCGACCGGTAATATTCCAATAACTGACGAGTGGGATATTACATTTGGGGATGAACCCGAGGCCAAAAATGTGTTTTCCATGCCATTGAGTCGATTCAGGAAAGTTTGAATCGTATCAATCTGCATCTGGGCAGATTTGAATCGATTCAGACAATTTTGAATTGTCTCATTTTTCTCTCTGACTTTGTTTGAATCGATTCAACAGGATGTGAATCGACTCAACCTTAATTGTAAACACGAAAGTTTCAGATATGGATGTCATCTTTCCAATGGCTTTGGTTTCACTTCAAAATGTTTTCTAGAACTTGATTTATGATCAATTTACTACACATAGGTCATGCGGCATTTTTTCATGAAACTTTGTTATAACTTTTTCACTAAATCATGAAACATCTTCAAAATTAATATTGAGTTTAAGGAAGTCTTTATAGTGAACAAATGATTATGTAATCATGAAGTTGTGATGTTTAGGCACGATTCAATTTGGATTTCTTAAATAATAACAAACTTGAATTCAGACGGAAATTAGGATTTTCACAAACGAACTTTGGTGAAATTTGAACTAAGACTTGATAGTTTGTAAAATGGCCTATGTTCATGCTTATATGATTGATTAAGATTGAATTGTAGGTTTTCATACTTGGAATAAGATGTCTTGTTTTGGAAAATGTCGAAAGATAGTTTCTTTGTAAAATGATACAACTTAGAGTGATTTTGTGATTTCTTGAAATTGGCCTAGGATACTCATGTTCCTAAGCTACTATGAACTTATGTGAGTAGTGCATGTGTTTTGTTGAGATAATTGTGTACGTTTGCTTAATTTTGGTTAAATTCCTTATATGTCGACTTCCTTGAAAATTGAAGTTCTTTTGATGATAATTTAATAGTGATGATGTTGTCGATATTGTTGATGTTGTTGGAACAAGGGTGTTTCACAAGTCACCTATTGAGTTTTGACAATAACAAGGTATTAAAAATAATCAATTGGATATGCTAAACAATTTGTTCAAGTGTGCAGGATCCATAATCAAAGTACTATTCTTAGAGATTCTGATTGAACAAGTTCTAGAGCAAAGGAATTTATTTGAAGCTTAAAGCATCTGGAAGACTGCGTCTGAAGAACTGCCTCTGAAGTGCTGCGTCTGAAGAAACAAGTCTGAAGAAGAGCTCCTGAAGACACGTCATCAGAAGCGCTAGTTATCAGAAGCAAGAACATCAGAAGCGCTGTACAGAGTCTGTTCTATTTTGTGCTTTATTGTGAATACCGCTGATTGTATATCAAGTATTCAAACTGTATTCAATTCTTTGTAATTGTTTAGAAGTCTCTTTCAGTTGTGATTGAGCAAAGGAAGTCTCTTGGAGTTGTCCTT
>Ga0228710_1011829_pt1 | contig 11086 bp, 6 predicted proteins | sample MedpolnodulmetaG_FD_177995 | JGI IMG/M metagenome (GOLD analysis project Ga0228710, IMG submission 177995) | Root nodule microbial communities from Medicago polymorpha collected in Santa Monica, California, United States - pink nodules | ecosystem: Host-associated > Plants > Roots > Nodule... | reverse complement strand
AAAAAAACTACAAAACAACCCCCTAAGTTTTGCACCTGTGGCAGTTTTGGCCCCCAAGGCTGATATTGACTCGGTCTACGCTGACGTGGCACCCTAAGTGAGGTGCCACGTGTTATTTTTTTAATTTTTTTTTGGCCCTGTAGTTTTTTCTTAGGGGGCCAAAATCGCAACTTTGGGAAAGTTAGGGGGCTATGCAATTAAGCCTTAAAACATTTACTTTCCTACAATCAAAATACTACTTTTATTGTGCAATCAATTCAAACTTGCAACCCTTAAACCCTTTTACTGCTTTTATAATTTAATAAGTTTAGTAAATTGCCTAGTTGACGACAATCCTTGTGGAGACTAGTTACAGTGTGGTGAATTTGCCAAATTTGTCATTATGTATTGAAGAGAGATTAAGGTTTAACTAAACCTCAACCCAATCCACCACAAACGCCACACACACAAAATTGCTTTGTGTTTTCAAGACATTCAATGTATTATGGGGCAATACTTTTTTTGACCAAATAATAATGCAATGAATTAAATCATCCCATTAAACAAAGAAACCGACAAATCTTAGTCAATGTATTTTTCTTTGATAATCAATGAAATTTGACTCGCACACTATGAGTTTCTGTGATATTCACTATTAAATTCAATCGCTTTATTTATTCAAAATCATAAAAGCGCCTTTAAAATCTTTGACCTGATAATTTAGTCATAGAATATATATGCGGTGAATTGTTACTTAGCATATTACACACCCACTTTAATGCTTAGAGGATATGTATATAGACTGAAATACTAAAAAGAATACTAACTATGTCCCTAAATATAGGACCCTGTTGAGAAAAATTCATTGTCCCTTTTCATAAGATATTCTTTGAATTTTCAACTACATTTATTATTTATTTACGAACAAATCCCTATTTATTTTACATCTTCATCTTCATTAAACAATATATACGATGTTAAAAACATAAACTAACTATTTTTTCATCAAGTATAAATTATAAAAACAATATTGATACTAACAAATTTAATACTACTAACAACATTAATTCCCGTGATATGGTCAAAAGGATCCTATGTTTAAAGACGGAGGTAGGATATAATATTATATAAGGTTAAAAAAATTAAAGCTGAATATATAAAAAAATTCAAAGATATACTCCTAATTCCTAACATCAATATTTAGGCTTCTCTTATTCTCCTTTTCAAATTTTAAATAACTTATTATTTTTTTTGACTCATTGAAAAATTACACTATGTCTATTCCTTTATATTTGTCACTTTTTTGTACAAAATTAATTATTATTTTATCATTAAATCTTAATACAAAATTAATTATTATTTTATCAAGAATGCTCTTGAATATTTATTGTAAAAAAACAAATATATGTGGTATAAGATAATAAACAATTAAAATTTTTATAGGAAGAAAGAAAAGTAAATTTATGAAAAGTAATATCATTATTAATTTCCCTGGTATATAAGTAACCTTATAAAATTTCTTAAAAAAAAAGTAAACTTATAATAACAATTAAAAAGGAGCAAATCAAATATATATATATATATTTACTAAAGGAACAAATATAGTATTATTTAATTTAGATATTAATTTCTTATTCATTAATTTTTAAAATAGTCATTATTAATATAGTATTATTTTTCATTTAAAATATAAAATTGAAATGTTGAATTTATTATTTAAGCAATATTTTTAAGTGTATATATGAATGTATGTTTCACACAACCCACACACTGTCAGAAAAACCTCTTTCTTTGATCATGTGTCGAAATCTATTCTTCAATAATTGACCTTTAATAAAATGTGATTTGAACATTCACTTCATCAAGATTTTAAAATATATTTTATGAAGAGTGGTTCAGAAAGATTAGTTTGAAAATAATAGTCATGACTCCATACTCTCATGATAACCATGGCCTTCCTTTCTCCACCAATGACTTTTTCTCAATTGGACTCGCCGAGTTACAAGTTACAACAACATCAACATCCATAACATAATCAACAACAACAACAACAAAAGTGGCAAATAAATGTTGTCCCAATTCCCAATCCTCATATTCATGCTTTAAGCATTTTAAGTTCTCCAACCTTTGTTGGTCTATTTGAGAAACAAGGGTAGGAAACAGACCAACTCATCAATATACAGGTAAAAATTCATATGTTTCTGGAGTTAGGATCAAGGTCCATTTCAAAAGAGAGATAGACTCATAAAATAAAATAATATTATTTTAAAATAATATATTTTTATTTGACGAGTATTACTCACTCCAAGGTGGATCCTTTAAGAGGATCCCAATTTATTTATAACTTTTTAACTATATTTATTTATTTGAAAATGTTGTTGACTTTGTTCTTTTTAATGTATTTTTGTCGTCACAGAATGGTCAAATAAAACTCATGTTACAACATCAAATTAGGGAGTTACAAGTGGCTACGCTAAAAAACATGGAAATTTATTCACGACAAATTATGACAAAAGCAAACGAAGAAATTGCAAAAGCTGTAAAGAAAAATCAAGAGATGGAAAATCTCTTAAGAAGCCTAGAGACAGAGAAAAGATTTTTGAAGGAAATAACTGAGGAAAGGGGAGCCACAACAATAGCTCTGCATAACAAGTTGAAAGAAGAGAAGAAGAGGGCGAGGATGGTTGTGCTAAATGATGCAGAGTCATGTTGCGGTGAAAGTGAAGAAGCAAGAGCTGAAAAGTGCATGAGACGCAGCAACAATTTGATGTTTTGTTCAAAGTGTAAGACAAAATTTGTTGGTATCTTATTTTTTCCATGTAGGCATCTGTCTTCATGCAAACAATGTGAAACTTTACTCCAAACTTGTCCACTATGTGGAATGACAAAGAAGGATGTTATTGAACTCCAGAGTTCAATTTCATATTGATTTGGGAAAAATCAATATTGTAGCTTATCTATCTTAAGAAAAAGTATGAGGAAAGTAATGGTGATCTATATGATATTTCTAAAATTACTTTACCTTCATATTTTATTTTATTTTATTTAATGTTGTTACTTTGGTTTTTGTCAAATTATATCAATAAAATAATATGTTATTTTGTTTTAATCTCTATTTATTTAGGTGCCATTTATATTTAAAAAGGTAGTTAATACTTTTTTGACTCAATAAGAGCAGGAGAAATTTGGAACAAGGAGAAATTTCATTAATCGAAGTTGAACTAATGATCATTGTACAACTGTCAGTAAACGAATTTAAACTCAAGACTGTTAGATCATAAGGCCAAAATCTTACCACTGAACTAGCATCTCAAGTGTAAAAGACAATAGTAATGATAAGACTTATATTCCAAAGTTTATGAAAAGAAATTTTTCACTGTTGAAATAATTTAAAACATATAATTTAAGTGAATGGATTAGAACTTAATACAATTTAAGAATCTTGTGATTTGACTTCGACTAACGTCAAAATGTTAACCGGGTTCACGACCGTCTAAATCGACATCTTATACCTAAAAAGATTTCCCTTTGTAAATGAATATTTTAACTCATCCAGGTTTGCCCTATTGTGCTTAACATTTCCCATACACATACATATAGGTGTAACACACAAAATTTATCTTGTAAATTCTAATCTCGAGATTCCCTTAATTGCAAGTATTCTTAAAAGTCTCTGTCCACCAGGTGGAATTTATACCCTTTCTATAAAGTATTTACCTCACAAAATTTTAATAGTCTTTTATATACTCTCAATTTATTCCAATCAAGGCATAATCACACACTTATCCTAATCACAATAACTTTACATTAACCAACAATGTATAGTTAATGATCAATCATATAATTTACTTATAATAGTCAAGATACCTTTCTTTAACAAACATAATTTATCTTAGTGTGACCAACAACAACAAGTTCATTGATCAAACCTAGAATTTTTATCTATTGAAATATTTTCATACGTTATTACTATATACATCTCCATAAAACGAATCTTTACTATATACACCCCCATAAAATGGATCTTTACTATATACCCCCACTCCCTACAGTTTTTTTTGGGCCTCTTACAAGGTTGGGCCCTAGGCCGTCGCATCCTAGGCCTATGCTGAGGGTTGGCCCTGGATGCAACATCTATTAAAATGTTTGGATAATGATAAATATGTTTGCAAGTTTTGAAGCCAATGTGAGTCTACTACTGTTCAAGATATATTTTGGGCCCATCTTGAATCTGTTATGTTGTTTAGCACTTTTCCAACTGTTTTGATCATGGATGACCCATATAAAACTAACTTGTATAAAATGTCAGATAGTTATGGTTACCTATTCACTTGTTTTTAGAATTTTTTTGGTGATATTTTAGTTTTTTTTTATATTTTATTTAACATGCTTTATTATTTTTTACTTTATTTTTTGGTTGTTTTTAAAAGCGAAATTCAAAAATGCTGAAATGAGAGAGATTTTGATTTCTACTTATATATAAGCATATTTCGATTTCTATAATCCAAACACAACCGAACTGTGTCCGGATTATAAAATCTAAAACTCCATGGACATTTTTATAAGGTGGGAAAAATAATTATTTTATTTTATTTAACTTCCTTGCCCTTCATGCTTGTGTCTTGCAACTGCTTTAGACAAATCAGGATAACTATCTACCATAATTAATTAAACTTATCAACTTGTCTAAACATTTGTAAGACTGTTTTTGAAAAATTTATTTAAAACCTTTTAGATACGTCCATACGTTTTTTTTTTAAGTTTATTCCAATAAACTCTTTAAGATTATCTTATGTAGACAATTTAATTTGATTTTATCTTTTGTTTTGGGAATAACTTATACATAAACATTTATATGATAAATCATTATCCTCTAAGTGTTTAATTAAGTTGAAAATCCAAACAGGTTTACAATTGAGAAATAAGAAAGAGATATAGACATATGTGAAACAGATGGAAATGGTACGAGGAACATAAATTTAGAAGTAAAGCAATGTCAAATTTGAATCCATCATAAAACTTAGAACGTTACAATATCAAATGGAAGAAGCACCAACAATACTACAAATTATCAATGTGTCCAAGACCTAGTCAACCTTTATGACCTAGACCCTATAATTAAACAATCTCTCAAAAATCTCCACACAATATTTATTAAATTGCTGATATGCCCTCAAATTATTAGTCTCACAAAATTACATAAACAACAAAATAACAAACAAAAAGCAATCCAAAATCAATTCACAATCCTGCAATTCTTTCTGATCTCACCTTGAGTCCCAGTAAGAGGACTAATTTTACTCATCTTCACCATAGCAGCAGCAAAGTCTCTAGAAAAAGCAGCACCATCTGTACTATACTTCCTAACCAAAGAAATTTGAGAACCACCACCATTGAAAAGAACTTGATCAGAATGTAGAAGACCTTTATTAGCAATAAGGTCCTTATAGTAATTGTTGTCAAATTTAGTTGGAGTGACAGAATCAAAGGGTGCTAAATTGGTGTCACCACCAGAGGTAGGGCAATTTCTTTTTCTTAAGGTAGCCAAGTTTCTGTCAATGTTGGCTTCATTGTGTATACGATTTCTGAAAAATTGACACTCAGTTTGGCCTATGGTGTGTGCACCAGATAGGACTGTAAGGTCATTTAATGTTAGACTTTTGTTTTGAAACATTCTAGTGAGTGTGGATAGGTCAGAAGATGGTCCAGGGATTTGGCTATTTGCTGCACTTTGACTTGCTGTTCTTGCATCTCTTCTTCCAAGTGGTACTGCCCATGAGGGTCCTCCAAGCTATATAAATTAATTGAAACATGGTTATAGGATACACATATAATTTTTATATATATATATATATATATATTATATGAGTCAGGATCTAGTGACATCAGGTGCAAGTTTTTTTCTTTACACCAAATCTCAACCGTTATATACATTCATTGTTCATGTCTTATAGGATACACATATATTATTTGTCTATGAAAGAAATGGCTTACTAGGGCTATTCCATCTCTAGTTGCAAGTGCAAGAATATCAGCACAAGAGACAGTAGCTTTGCAAGAAGCTTCAACGTTGGTTTTAATGGTATCAATCACTTCAAAACCCCTAGCTGAACCTTGGTTAGGTCCAGAATTTTTCTCACCGACAAATGTTCCTTTGTCATCCAATAAGATTGATGCATCACATCCCTACCAAATAAACAAAGAAATAAAACTCACATGTTATTGTAATTTTTTACAAAAAATAAAGATAACCCGTGACTAAATAGTAACTTAAATTTATGTATTTTTTTTTGAAAAAAGAATATAATATTTATTACTGTAACTTCACTATGGAGCAGGAGTAGTTTATTATGTGATGTTAGAAGCACATGACAGTAATATTCATTGCTTTTTCCTTAAAAATAATAATAATAATAATATTCACTGTTTTTTGAATTTGTTTACTACAAAAATTTGTGATCAAACTCACAACATACAAGTTAATAGCATAAAACGATAAAGTGTTAACAAATAATATTGAAAAATTAAAATGATCGGGATAGTCATGCCTCATGATCCGTAACATTGACGTTAGTCACTAATTGAACATGCCATCAATCAAATCTAATATATGTCAATATGATCTAAACGAGCACTGCAATGAAGATGAGAAATCAAATAATGTCACACCAAGACAACATATAAAACAACACCGAACGCAGACGACAAATCACAGAGAAAAATAATGCACATGGGTTAAAAAAAATTGTGTTATTTGAATATCAAAATGCATATGTAATATGTAATATATGTTATCTTTATCTCTCTTACTTTTAATCTTCTACATCTTACACATATTTTAAAAAAATACGTATAACCATCAAACAACATCATTTTTTCATAGGCAAGAAGATTTAAAATAAGCCCATCATACAACAAAGCGAAATACAAACTTAAGCAACCCAAAGAACATGAACACCAATCTGAATAATTAACCCTTACAATTCTCTCTACTCTACGAATAAACCACCCCGAGACAATATTTTAACACGATTCACCACTACACCAATTTTATCCACTACACCTTTAAACAAAACTCTACTCAAACAAAACTCTACTCAAAGTTTTGATATTAAAAAAAACATTTCTTTTCTATGTTACGTCTCTAGAAGCTAATTGACCTAACTTATATAAATTATTGAGTGATAAAGATCTTTGTTAGAATGTGAGATAAAGTAAAATTAAATCATATATAATAATTTTGAACATGCTAATAAGACTTACATTTACAAAGCAATCATGGAAGAACAATCGAAGTATAGAAGCCCCCATCCGGGGTTCATTTCTGATAACTTTGATCATTTCATTGCGCACAATGGTTTGGAGATTAGGGCAAGTTTTTGCATAGAAGTTCGCAGAAAGTTGTGCATTAATGGCAGAACAAGCTAAGAGAGAGAAAATAGTGAGTGTAACAAAGAATTTAATCAAGGTGGCCATGTAGTTAAATCTATAAATATCTAGCTTGAAGCTACTAATGAAGGGAAGCAAAGGAAGTGTGTGAATGAAGAAACATATGAAAGATTATGCAATATATAGAGGAATTGTTGGGCAGTGTGTGATGGTGCATGCATATTTGGAATATAATAATTTGTCCCAATTTTCAAATTTGTCTGCGCAATATACGTTATAATTTATAGTACTTTTTTTAATTTTTTTTTTAGGGAATATCTGTGGAGAAAATTTGTGAGATAAAGATGAGTATATAATATGTTACTCATCAGAGTAGTTGAAGCACTCCCAATAATAAAACAAAGAAAAAGCTGCAAATAATTGAAGATTGCATTAACAAAAGGGAGAAAAAGCATAAAGTGTATGAAATATTTCAAAATAATTTGTTTTTCATAAAAGGAACGTATTAAGTAATTTGTATTTGTTTTTGTCAGAAAAAGAGTAATGAATTGTTTTTCCAAATGACATTAATTAATTGATAAATTGTTTTTTAGAGGAATTGATAAATTGTTATCTGTACGTATATTGCAACAGTCAAGAAAAAGCACATGTCAAAGATCTGTCATGTGCATTTCAATCTTTTATGGCTCGCGGATCCATTTTGAATGTTCAAACGTGTTAAATTAAATAAAAGATTAGGAGTAAATAATTAACTTTTGGCGAACACAATGTAGGCCTAACTTTTAGTTGGGTGTAGACATGATCTCATTCTCAATAGCAAGTGGTTACATATCAAATTTATAGCATTTTTTTAAACATAGTATCATCTTTGCCTGCGCACGTGTAATTACGGAGATTAATTATTTAAGTTTTATGAGACCTAAATAGACGATAAACTCTCAAACGCACATACATTCATATACTTCTTTTAATAAATAAATAAAATTGATTTCAGATTTTGAAAAAAATTGTCTCTTTATATATATATGTGCGCCTAATTATTAACATAAATTTGGTCTTGTACTATCTTTGATTAGATATTATATATGATTTGCATAACTCGAGTTGGTTTGATAAACTTTTACTTGTTAATTGCCATAGACTTAATTTTATATGAGGAGATGATTGCTTTGACAAATTTATATGTTTACGTATTATTGGACGCCCATTCAAAAAAAAAATTTAATGAACGCAAAGAGCGTAGCATGTTCTTACCAATTAAAAAAACAATAGCGTGCCATGCAAAAATTCCAATCATCCATTCAGCATAAATGCTATCTAATCATTAACACTATAAAACCATTTTTTATTGGACCGAGTCACCTACTATTTTGACCTGTTTTTCACTAGTTGTATTCACGTAAAGCAACGTGATTAGAGTGAGCACTTACGTAATTTAAATAAAATTGTCAAAACCACTTATAATAAAATACAATGAAAATACCTTGTGATAAGTAATTGATGAAAATTATCTGTGGGAAATAGGAAAGTTACCCCATACCAAATTAATTAGTCAACACATCTCCAAGGCTGTGTTATTTGCACTCTATTTCGGACATAATACCAACTTATGTCTTGTAAATGTTTTTTTTTTGCATGGTCAAAATTCTTATTAAAAAAGTTTGAAACAACAACAAAAATCTAGGGAAATTAGATCTTTTAAGGGTCTTGATTGTTCTGAAGATTTGTGTATTGTTTATCTTATGATTCAAAACTCCCTCTGATATGTGGATCTAATGGACTTAACAGCTCTGAGTATGCATAGAGATCAATGAAATCTTGAGGCCAGTGTTAGTCAAGGGGCAGTTCTTCACGAATGCGATATAAAAAGTTATTTTTTAGCAGATTTGAAAAGAGGCCAATTTTTTTACCATAAGAGGGAATTCTTAGGAAACTCACATGTTAAGAGTTGAGTATTTTTGTGTGAGGCTTTAGGGTTAGGAATACATTCTAAACACTACGGTAATGGAATTCATTGGAGGAAGGATCTAAAATTTCTCTCTCTTATTTTGTTGTGTATTATCATAGACGGTTGAAAGAAAACGAAAGAGACAAAAGTAGGGTTTGCTCTTTTTGAAACCTTGAAGTTAATTTCTTCCCACTCTTTTGTATCTCCGGTATAGACATATTTATATTGGAATGGAGAGATGCTCTCTTTCTTCAAACATATGTTAATATAGGCCGAACTAAATAAACAATTTTAGTGTTTATGTATCTCTACTTTTTTTAATCCTTTTTATTTAGATTCATTGTTTGATTGCTCTACACATAGGTTGTAGATTTGTTCTTGGTTGAATTTAGCATTGATTGAGATATTTAGTTTGGTTGCGGTTGTTATTTGTTCCACTTTCTTGTTGTATCTTGGCGTTGTCTTTGGTAAGAAACATATATTTCCATTTGTACATTATAGGCACTAAATGTGATGTTGTAATTTTTTTTTGAAATAACCAATTTTCTTGAGATTGAAAAAATCTCACTTTGATAAAACAATTTGGTTTATATTCATGGTCACAAAGGACAAACACAAAATTTTACCTTGAAAAAAGCATTTGAACAAATTGGCTTTAATCATTCAAGTGAACTTGGTTTTTCACAAACCTAGACATTTTCAAAGCATGTACACCTATGTATTCACAATAGTTCGAACATGTTTCTTTGGTCAATCCAGTTTTTAGTCAATCAAAGGCATGCATATGATAAATGATTGAAATACTAAAATTTATTTGTTTTATAGTGTGCTTTTCACATCTTTCTGCACCTCAGCTTCCGATCTCCTCCATGAAATTGGGATTGTTCATACTCTAGTAGTTATACCATTAGTTAGATCACTTGATGACAACGTGGTTAAATACTCATCCTATCCTTAATATGGAGTGTTGTAGGTCCTTATATAGGTATGAAGAAATTCTAATCATGATTCTAACACTTATGATTTTTGTGTGAGCACATGATTGTGAATATTGTATTTTTCTCACAATTAATTATTTGTATGATTAAAGAACATCAAACAAATTATACGAAAACCATCTAAGCTCATACCAAACCAAAACTCCATCGCACAACTATTGTAAATTCGATGAAAAATCACACCAATAACAAACTTGATGTGTGGAGCAAGTGATAATCAAGCAACCAAAACAAAGTGTATGGAACAATTATAAACACAAGCCAAAAATAGAAAACAGCAAGAGAGAAAAGAAGAGAGAACACAAAAGAATTTGTTGACCCAGTTCGGTCCAAATTGACCTAGTCTGGGGAGAGAGCAGCCATCCGTTTCACTATAATGATGAGTAACCTTACAAAAGAGATACCAATGGGTTACAAGAATAAGTCTCCCGCCTAATTCTACCCAAAGCCTCAATCTCTTCCCGTAACCAAGAGACTCAATCCTAATAGTGTTTCCCAAGGTGAATCAACCCTCAAACCCTAGTGTTTGTTGCCAAAGAGACTAACTCTATACAAACCCTAGTTTTGTTGTTGCCTTTCTAAACCCTTGTTTCAGCCCCCTCTATCTCAAGGTTTATGAAGGTGAGAAAAACCACAAGAAGGGGAGGTTGAATTGTGTTTTTGAAAACTTCTTCTTTTACGTTCTAGATAACTGTCCTCAGGTTCAGAGTCTGAAGTAGTTCAGAGTCTGAGTGAGTTCAGAGTCTATGTGCAGCGGATAATGTAAAGAACA
>Ga0228710_1011827_pt1 | contig 11087 bp, 5 predicted proteins | sample MedpolnodulmetaG_FD_177995 | JGI IMG/M metagenome (GOLD analysis project Ga0228710, IMG submission 177995) | Root nodule microbial communities from Medicago polymorpha collected in Santa Monica, California, United States - pink nodules | ecosystem: Host-associated > Plants > Roots > Nodule... | reverse complement strand
ATGTACTTTCTTTCTTCTCTCTCGATTCTCTAAATTCTCTCTCAAAATTTGATTGTTTGCCTTGCAAGCTTTCTCTGTTGCGCTAAAAAAAATACTAGATTTTGAAAATTATATTTGTTTTGTTGTTGCAAAAATGATGTGCAAATAATTTTTGGCAAATTCTATCATGTCGTTGCATATTTGACGGTTATCAAATCGTCATTTCAGAAAATGAACTAAAATTCTATTTAAATATTATATATTTTTTAAAATTCCTCAAAATGAAAACTAGGAATGAAATAAGATAACACTGGTTACCTTTTTGGTTGCTCATAATATCATTTTATCATTAATTTTTGAATTTATTGTGCATTATGGTTAAATACATAAAAGTTATCTATAAATTAAAAATATTGATTAATTATTTTTGAATAATATTGCTTAAAATTGTATATTTAACGGCTTAAATATTATTAAATCAAAAAGAAAAGTTTTCAAAGATTTTTTTTTATTAAATAGTAAAAAATATTTAAAGTGATTTTAAGAGTAAAAAAACGGTAGTTAGTCTTATTTTAGTTCATTCTTAGTTTTCCTTCAAGAAAAATTTGTTTTTAAGTATTTTTCGTCAAAAGTGCAAGATTTAAATCAGTTAAAAGTCGACGGCATGGTAGACGCTCCAATAATTATCTTTGACTGTTACACAATTCTTTCAAGACAAATATTCATCAATAATGATATAGTGGAATAAAATAAAGTTGGCCACTCTAATTAGAACCACAATAGAGGCATAGTGATATTATAATGTAGTAATAATACACTATTTTTTGTTCCGATAAGCATAGCTTTATTGATAGGGACAATGCACTATAATATGCAGGGGCCAAATTTCGATTTCAAGACTCCCCATTTATTCACTTTAAGGGATGAATTTCTAGCTATTAGGCTAATTAACACACAAAAACAAATAGTACAACAACGAGCTTGAATCTTCGACGTATACAAGTAAGGCACGTCCTAAATTACACCTCCTAAAGTATGCTACAAGCCGAAATTTAAATAAATGTGCATCCTCATTACATTGTTTTCTATTAATAAAAAAATAACGGAGTTCCACTAGATTGAGGAATCTCACACTCCACTTTGCCGAGGGCTATCTATTAGATCTTTTTCTAAAAGATCTCCATATGTAGATAATAAAATTTAATCTCTCAAATCTTAAAATCACGAGTGTGAAACACATCTTCTTTACGAATTTTAACTCAACTTATTAAGGTTTTACTGCATTGTAACACGTCGGATGAACTTGTCAATGATCTTACATATTTGACATCAACAACTTTAAAATTCAATTCAAGGCTATAATTTGGTTTTGTCACTTGTCCACCTTTCGTTTCAACGAAGGATTCTCCATTTTCAAAAGCGTCCCCAACTGAATAAAATTCTCACGTATCTCCAATTCCATTACCACTTTTTCTCCATGTCACCTACACCAACTATATATTTAATTTAGCACATTGTACTCATTTTATGAACGAAACAATCATAAAATATTGGTGTATTAATTGCTTGAAATAATTACCTCCTTTTTCCCTGTTGCAGGTGCTATGAAGAGGTTTGATTGGCTTTTAAGGCTTGGCTCCATGCTTCCACCTATTGCATATTGCACCCATCCCATGTACAGATTATTTGCAACATGTGCATATCCATGACGAATTCTGTAAAAAAAAAAATGAATGATAAAACTTATGAATAAATTTGGAAATATTCTTTTACTTTTAATTTTGTTTATTGTATAAAAAACTAATAATTTTTCAATCATAAATTACCTAGGCATGTGCTGGTGGCAATTACGTCCAAAATAGTTGTATACAACGGTGACTTTCATGTTTTTGTCTCTCACAAATCCATCATGGTGACCAAGAAGCATAACTTTATTTTTCTCTCTAAACCAATTGTTGGAGATTGTTATATCAGTGGAACCTCGTGTAACGTCTAGAAGACCATCTTGACAATCATATAGTGTGTTATGGTCGATCCAAATTTTTGAAGCAGAAACAAATCTGATTGCATCTCCATCAACGACCTAATGAAATTATCTTCCCATTGGGACCCATCACCATTCCAGGAGTTTGAGGTCGACAATGATGAACCCTAATTCCGTGGATGATTATGTTGGTTGCCTAATAATAGATAACAAACATGTCATTATAAGTTAGGAACTAGTAGATGTTGATTGAAATATTAAAGGAATAAAATAAAATTAACTATAATAATGGTTGTACAAACTTGAATGAAAAAGAAATTATGGACAAAAGTTAGAGAAAAATGACAGAATTTATCTCAAATTTTAATGTTTTATAAGTTTTGGAGATGATAAAATAAAATCAAAATGTATTCGTTTCATGTTTTAGATAATATTCTAGTATATTATGATATATCAATATTTTAACTAGGCAGCGTCGGTAGGAATTTTTTACATGGATTTTTTTTTGTTGCTACAACACTGCATTCTAGGAGACATCCAATTGTCCATTTGTTTCATCTATAATTTTGATTTCAAATTCAATACTATTTGGCAATTTTTAGCTTATCATTAGTTATTACCTTATATATCATCAGGCACGCGTTATCTGCAATGTGGACATCGACGCCTCAATCGTCAATGGTGGTGAAACTACTGATGAGAAGGGGTCTCACAAGCTTAATGTTCATGTTCCTTTTGAATGTGTTATGTGCTTGAAAGTTGACTAGAGTTTTGGCACAGTTTGAAAGCATGTAGTTCTCTATCTTCTTCAAATGATGATCAAGGTTCTTTTATTGAAGAATTTAATAGAGTCATTGTTTGAAGATATTACCAGCGCATCAAGAGCTTTCTTTAGATTTGAAAACTTTGCTCCAATGGATAATTTCATTGAATAGTACTTCAAAATTCTTTTGCTTCTTTTAGAATGATATTTTATATTATCTTTGTCTTATAAGAGCTTTGTCTTTCTATACAACGTGTTCCTCATTTAATTTTGCAAGGACAAAATGTTCTGAACAACTTGGACAATGACGTTCCATCATAAGAAGACAAAACTTGTCAGATGTTCTTAGAACATGGCCGTTGACTGCATCCTTCAGAGCTTGTCTTTTGACCACAACTTGTCTTCGAAAACTTGATGCGCACTAATCAAAACTTTGACTTTTTGTTGACCAACAAAGTCTTGTCATCAACTTGTATTGAGTACCAAATATGTTCTTCGTTCAGAGCATGGTGTTTCAAAGCCAAAATATTGATTGTAGAGTAAGAATCTAATTCTATGGTCATGCACACTTGAACAAACATTAGAGTACTAAATTGTTTTTTATATGCTATTATCATCAAAATCATATAGATATTATTCTAAAAACCATTGTGGCTCAGCAGATTGTTGTTGATTCTTTTAGCGTCACATGTCCAATGAATGCAAATTAAAAAAAAGAGCTTTATTTCCTCAATAAACACAGAGAATCCTAACTCAATTTTAGAAAAATAGCATTTAGAAGCCATGACATGACCGACTGATTTGTGGCACTTTAGTCATCCATCTCGGATAATTTTTCCTATCTCTCTACTAAATAGAATTCGTCATTTATTTGGATAAATTGAGACTATCTTTACCCCTAAAATCTACTAATAAAATAAAGTCGACATGGCATGTTACTTTCTTCACTTTGCCAACCAGTTCTTATCAGTTTCCTTTGGCTTAAGGTGCAAGTACACTAGATAGCATTATCGGAAAGATCCATTCCAACTTACGAAACATACAGTACTGCCAGCTTCTTAATCATGCTCGAGTAGAACGGAAAAAAAAATATTGACATTAGACTAGAGTGATATTTTCTTTCAAAAAAAAAAAAAAAACTAGAGTGATATTTGACTTGTTTGAGTGCAGGTTCTTCACATTTACCGCGTGACATTCTTGTTACTAAAGTATTTGACAAAAACATTGATTCAATGCTCGAGCAGAGAAAATTAAAAGCAATATTTTCTATATAAAAATAAAATAAAACACAAGATTTTCCTAATTTTTTGGCATTAATTTAGTCCTTGCCTGGGCTTGATTTGGGCCACGATTAAAGCACTTCTAATGGATTCCAAATCTCAAAAAGCGGTCATAATATATATTTTTTAAAGTATATTGATGAAATTAAAACAAAACATATACGAATCTTAATAGTATAGCAAACTCTCACTCATTCCTGACGATGTATATTTTACACATATATATATGCATTATCTAGCAGTTTTACAATTCCATATTTCGTTTGGAATATCAACATTTACAATAGGATCAAAGAAGATTCATTTAACTAAAGATTAATAATATTAATTAAGCCATCATTTGATGAAACTCGTTGAAATCAAGAACCCCATTATGATCAATATCAAATGCATCAATCATAACCACACACTCTTCATAAGACCTATCATCTCCAAGACGTTGCAACATCCTTTGCAACCCTTTTGGAGTAATACAACCTTCTTTCTCCTCCCACACAAACATCTCAAAAGCCTTTCTTAAATCTTTATCATCATCACTTCCTCCTTCACCTTTCATCAACTTAATAAAATCATTGAAATCCAACAAGCTGTCGCCGTCGGCATCGAGGTAATTTATCACCCTTTCAGCTTCCTCATGAGACATATGCTCACCAATTGAACCAAAATATGACCTTAATTCATAGGCTGAAATTTTTCCATCTCCATCACCATCAAAGTACTTAAAAACCTCTCTTAATCCTTTTTCATCTTCCTTGTTGTTAGTTTTTGGTGTGGTAGACAATGAAATTGGAGATCTTGGAGAGCATAATGATGATGAATTTGAAGATCTTGATCTAATAAGCTTGAGACCTAATTTGTTAGAGAACCACTTGGATGGTTTTAGAATTCTAGCCATATAACAATTATGAAAATTTTGAGAAACCTAATTTAATTTTCCTCTCTAATACATAAAAAATGATTAATATATTATTTGAAAGGTGACATGAAATTACTAATAGGTAGTCTTTTGATATAATGCAAGAGTCAAATAAAAATATTGAGATATATATAAGGAAATTAAGAGTAGCTTTTGAGGGAGTTGCTATGAAATTGCTTGGGGGAGCAGAACTGAATATTATGACAATTTAAGATACGTAACCTTTCTGATGGGAAGGAAATTGCATGGTAGTTTCGTAAGAGGGTCCCGAGAAATTGATGGAACAATGTCTAGCTAATAATTTTATTTTTTGAGGGGGTCAAGCTGATAATTATTTCGAGGCGGTTTATTTTTCACTTAAATAAAATCTTATATATACATCCGGTAAAATACCTCTTTTTATCTTTAAGTTTGACAAAAATACCGAAGTAGACATTTAAATTTGTTAAGTTTTAATAAGTTCTTTAAACTTTTTCTAAGTTTTCAATAGGTCCTGTAAGTTTTTTTAAGTTTCAAATAGGTCGTTGAAAGGGTAATAAGAACTTATTTGAAACTCGAAAAATTTAAAGGACAAACTTGATATTTTTGTCAAACTTATAGAATCAAAAGAGTTATTTGACTTTTATTTTATGTAGGGATTTTATAACATTTCATTAGATATTATCAATCAAAAAATACATTGTGGAACATCAATGAAAATGTTAAGATTAGTTAATAATTGGCCATCTTGTGTTAATCTTCCGTTTTTTTTCCTTCTCTCATACATATCAATGGTAAATCTAGAACAAATATATTAGTCTTATCTTCGTGAGGATGCCACTACGTAAAAAAATATAGGGAAAGGTTAACAAGTGTCTTCAGACACTTAAGGACCTTTAATATATAGTAAGTTTTTATAAAAATTCAGTATTTAATGGATTGAAATTTGTAATATTCAATTTTTTAAATGAACAATTCTTAAATGTGGGATCCTTATAAAGTCTCTCGGAGGCATTTGTTAACAAAACTGAACAAAAATATATACCACTCTTACCGATAAATATTTCATTTTACGTTTTTATTGGAACTTAGAGGAACAAGAAAGGAATATGTAATTTAAATTTCAAATTTTCAAGGATAAAACTGAGTTTCCATAAAAAAAAGAAAAAACACTTCTTCTTTTTTTCTTAGACGAAGTCACAAACTAGTGAAACTAAAACAAACAACTATGAGATTTCGTATTCAAACTCAAGTAAAGTTGTTTCGCTTAATGATATATGCATTGTTAGTTGAGTTGGACCTTAGAATAAGCATTGTGTGCCCTACCCAATGTGCAATACGAGTTGTCGTTTGATGGTAATGAAAATGAATCAAATTACCTCTGGGTTCGTTTCCCCTATTTCACGGCCCCATGTTAGATATGGTGATCCACCTCTGGAGTAGGAACCTTATGTATTTATGTCTCATGATGGGCAATGACCCAATTCGAAACAATTTACTTTCATAATTGATTTTAACTTGAATATATCTAGCTATAATTTAAAGTTTTTGTCTCTAAATTGTTTTTCACGTCGTAAATTCAATGTTTAACTCACTTTAGTCGTAATAAATTTTATAACGTTAATTTATTTAAAATTAATTGTTGAACCAAACATATTGTAATCATATATATCTTATCTAAGGATGGGTTTACTGAATGATGGGAGTATCTAATATTTGACAGAGAAAAGACGATAGCGAAAATAAGAATCTAACAATAAAATATATATATATATATATATATATATATATATATATATATATATATATATTTTTTTTTATGCATATTGAAGTTTTTTTTTTTTTTGGACAAGTTATGCATATTGAAGATGAAATTCAGAAAACATGTATAGCTAAAATAAAGTTATGCATTTTTCCGCTCTTTTTATTGCGCTAACGTTTGAAAATTATGAACGGTGTTTTTTTTTATGAAATTTTGATTTTGATTAAAACTAAAAAAAAATATAAATGTTTGTTGCTTTCAAGTTATAAAAAATCAAACTAACCATGATTATCTATTTCAACGTCACCGACAATAATACAATATAACAAAAAAAATATAATCTACATTCGTTTTCAATGACACCAACAACAATTTTTATTATAGAAAAAGTTTTAATGGGTATAATTGGAATGATGAAAAAGTAAGTATAAATATACGCATCTAATTTGTTACATCTTTTAAATGATAAAGGTAAAAAAAATAAAGAATAAATATATTCATATCGTGTTTGTTACATTAGTTTTAATATTTAAATTTATTCTTATCTATTTGTTACATGTGTTATTTGTATTGAAAATTGAGGGTATTTTTGGAAAGAAAAATCCAACCCAAAAGTGTTGAAAGGGGTAGTTTTCTTGACAAGATCCGTTGACACCAGGTGTAAGTCATTTGACTTACACCAAATCATAACGGTTCAAACTAATTAATCTTAGGGCTTATAATATTCTAATAAAAATAAAAGATTAAATTAAAATAGTTATCACGTGACATGTGACTCTACTATCTTCTTCGCTATTCTGCAACAAATTCACACCCCCAATTCTTTAGATCTTTTATCTTCTTCGATATCCCTTTCATGTTACCCACTTTCAGGTTTCTTATATTTCCCATTTGAAATTTTCTCTTAATCAATTCATGTGTCGATTATGTTGGGGGGTCAAAAAACTGAGCAAAGCAAACAATCCATCTTATTCCCCTTTGTTAATTCCTCGTATGAATCAGAGGGTGTCTTGGATGGGTTTTCTATGATTTGATGAGATTTAAGGTGTGGAAATTGAGTTTCATGATAATCTCACAAAAACAAAAAATTCAATTTTATGGTTTTGGTAAAATGGAAAACCCTTTGAATTAAATTGAATCGGTAGTCAATTCTCTTTGCTAGGCATAAATATTCTTCAATTGATTCTCTTGTAGTAAATTACAGAATAGAGCTGTGTTCAAAACTTGTTGGAAAGAAGAGGAAAGCAGTATAGGAGAAAACTAGTCACGTGAAATTTTAGTTTACTTATGTGTTGAGATTTTAGTCCGTAGGATTAACTTAATTTGAACGGCTATGATTTGGTGTAAGTCAAAAGACTTACACTTGGTGGCAACGGATCCTGCCTCTATATATATATATATATATGAGTCGGGATCCGTTGACACCAGGTGTAAGTCTAAAGACTTACACCAAATATAAGCCGTTAGATTAAATTGATCCAAAGGATGATATTATTTCATCCAAAAAAATAATAATTGAGAGACACCTGATCATTGCTTTTCCTCATGATGAATCAAACCATTGTTGACGTCGAAACAACTAGTATTAATAAGCACCATAAAATTTCTTTGATTTATTCACTATTGTAACCCAATACCAAGACTTAACCCTCATTCAATTAGATTTAATGTTATCGTAATGAATTTCTGCATCAAATTTGAATTTGATGGTGCTTATCAAAGCAGGAAACTGCAATTGAGTTTTAGGGTTATCAAATATTAAAATTATAAACAATGTAAAAAGCAATGTCCGTCGATTGAAGTTTGAATTGATTTTGATTTGCATCTTTGCCAATGATATAATAAGTTTCGCAAGAAAGAAGACTCCGAAAGTGTGAAATTAAATAGATTCGGTGCATGAGTGTGTTTTTGTGTTGCTGCATATTTATTCTTGACCGTGTGATTAAATAGATCTAATGGTCAATATTTGGTGTAAGTCTTTAGACTTACGCTCGGTGTCAACGGATCATCTCCCTCCCTCCCTCCCCCCTCTCTCTCTCTCTATATATATATCAAAATCAAATTTAATTAAAGTTGGAATACCTAGATTTGATGAGCTAGTTTTTTAACTAGGTATCTATGTTCACAATTGCAAATATTAATCCCTCAAATGAGATTGTATAACAGATCAGTTTAAGGTTTATACAATGGATCCTTTAAGTTTGAGGTTTATAACAGATCAGTCATTTAAGTTATTTTGGTCACACATAGGTCCTTTAAGTTTGAGGTTTGTAACAGATTGGTCCTTTAAATTATTTTGGTCACACATAAGTCCTTTAAGTTTGTAAATGTTTTCAATTTAGTCATTCTATTATATCATTGTTTTGATTAACATAAGGACTAAATTGAAAACGTTTACAAACTTAAAGGACTTATGTGTGACCAAAATAACTTAAAGGACCGATCTGTTACAAATCTCAAACTTAAAGGACTTATGTGTGATCAAAATAACTTAAAGTACCAATCTGTTACAAACTTCAAATTTAAAGGACCTCTGGTATAATTTAGCCTATTTTTTAATTTACATTTCAACAAATAAAGTTGCACAATACTTACAAGTTACAGTAACTTTTTTCAATATTAATAACTTTTTTTTGGGGGAAACATTCGATACTTATAGTTGTATTTATCAATAACATTAACTTTGTTACCGTATTTGCCATTTATTTGTAATTTTTAAAAGGGTCTTGCTAACAAGCGTCTTTAAGATATTTATTAAGGATTCTAAAACAAAAATAATCGGTAAATTTTGTGTAGAAAAAATTACTTTTTCCTGTTTCACTGTGTTGAATGCATCAATCCCATGACAAAATTTCTTCTTTAAACTTCTTATCTGTCCTTAGGATACTTGTTAGGGTTTTCCTTTTTAAAATTGTTGATATATCTAGTGTGAGTAAGAGTCTCACATTTAATGAAAATAGATGTTGAACACTATATGTGAGGTGATCACAAAATTAATGTTTTAAGATTTTGTTTTAAGATGTGATATTCAAGTCACTTTTGTGGTTGCTCAAAATTTAATGTGAAGATCCTCGAACTCTATCATGAGTCATGACCAAACAATAGTTTCCTATACAATGGTTCGACAAACTCTTTGTATCAAAAGTTTTTTAAAAATTTGGTTGTTGATAAACGTTTTCCGATGAATAGAAAAATAATGTTGAATATTATATAAGTGAAATAACTTATAAAACTTAGTCTTAAAATTGTGTTAAAATGTGGTTTCCAAGTCACATATGATGATCCTCAGACTATAGCCCAGCAAAAACTAAATAACTTTTTTCAAGAAAAAGTTTGAAAAAAAACTCATAATCGCAAGCATTTGAAATTTTAAAGAAAAGTTACATGCTTCAAATAAATAAGCATGGGCTCACTTCTGTCCATAGCATCGCAGCACACAGCTATTAGCACTAGCACGGGTTAGAGTGGCAATACTTAGTTCTACTATTTGAACACTGAAGGTATAGAAATGGTACACGACATTGTATGTTTAATACGGGTGAAGATCCTCTCCATTTCCTAAATAAATAGAGATTGTCAATTACTATAGTTTTGAAGTAAATATGTGATATAAATGCACATATTTCAAGAATTGAAAACATTAATATCACATATTTACTTCAAAACTATAGTAATTGACAATCTCCATTTATTTAGGAAATGGAGAGGATCTTCACCCGTTTAATACCTATCTTTTATTTCTTTTAATTATCCTTATAATTTGTACATTTTTTTACAGTAATTTGACATTGAAACTTTGATATCTAGGAATCATTATCTTCTCCTAAAAAAAAAGGAATCATAATCTTATTTAATTTATGAATGTGGTTCTTTTTTAATAAGTAGAAGGTTTAATTGCACTTTTCCCCTATCTTTTGCTAATTGTACGATTTTGCACCCCCTCTTTTTTTTTGAGCGATTTTGCACGCCATCTTTTTGCCCCCTTTCTGATTTTGCACCCCATCTTTGTGTTCAATTGCACTTTTGCCCCTATCTTTTTGCTAATTGTGCGATTTTGCGCCCCCTCTTTTTTTTTTGAGCGATTTTGCACCCCATCTTTAGCCCATTTTCCCCTCTTTTAATGATGATTTTGAACAAAATACAATTGGCAAAAGATGGCGTGCAAAATCGCTCAAAAAAAACGGAGGTGCAAAATCGCACAATTAATAAAAGATAGGGGGAAAAAATGCAATTAAACCTAAGTAGAAATCGTACACCAAGATTTACGACAGTCACACACATAAGTCACCAACCACTTGTGTTGTGCTAGACCTCATAATTATTAATGTGGTTCATAACGAGTCTATGAAATGGGAGTTGGGATCTGATTCACACTATAATAAAAAAAAAAAAAAAAAAAAAAAAAAAAAAAAAAAAAAAAAAAA
>Ga0228710_1011825_pt1 | contig 11087 bp, 13 predicted proteins | sample MedpolnodulmetaG_FD_177995 | JGI IMG/M metagenome (GOLD analysis project Ga0228710, IMG submission 177995) | Root nodule microbial communities from Medicago polymorpha collected in Santa Monica, California, United States - pink nodules | ecosystem: Host-associated > Plants > Roots > Nodule... | reverse complement strand
AGACTGAGTATGCCGACAACGCGCCATGCGGCTGCGGCCTTCACATAGGAGCCATATCGCTCGGTCCATTCCTGGCGAGCGGCAAGATAGGGATTTTCAGGCGTGCGGTTTACTGCCATCTTCCTTCCCTTCCTGATTACGAAATTTCGTTGCGCTCGGGAGGGATCCGCTAAGCCCACTGCGTTGCTCATCGAGCTTTGCATTGGCTAGTCCGAGAATGGATCCGGCATAGGCACCGGGAGCGCCGATTGCCTTTTCCTTGGCAGCGGACCCCACTGCGCGTCCTGCCGACCCGATTCCGGCACTGACACTTCGAAGAGCCGCACCTGCGACGGATGAACCCGCTGATCGTGCGGACTTACCCGCTTCAAAGCCAGCGCCGGCCGTACCGAGGGCGAGGAAGCCCGCACCGGCGCCGAATGATGCCGCCTGTCCACCATGTCGGATTGCTTCCATTCCTCCGCTAACCGACGCGCCCTGGACGACGCCCTGAATGATGGTCGGCACATAGATCGCGATGATGAACACGACGACGGCGATGCCGGCGATCGCAAGCGCCGTTTGAAATTGATCTCCGACCTCGGGCTCGTTCGCCAATCCGACGAGGACCTCCGATCCGATCCGGGAGATCATAACCAGCGCCATGAGCTTCATGCCAACTGAGAAGGCGTAGACCAGATAACGGATGGCAAAGTCTTTGGTGAACGACGACCCCCCAAGGCCGAGCATGATCATGGCAGCAAGCAAGCCCAGATACATCTCAACCATGACAGAAACGAAGATTGCTGCGACAAGAGAAAACGAAATGATCACGACGACCATGGCGAACGCCGCCGAGATCGCCAATGCGTTGTCCTCAAACACGCCAAACTGTACTTTTTCGGACATTTTAGTTGCGACGGCGAGTCCGGCGTTGAAGACATCCGCCGGCGAAGCGGTGTCCCCGCCGGCGCCGATCTGGAACAAACTGTCTACGACGGCCTTGGCGAAGGTTGGACCTTGCGCCAACACGAACGCAAAAAAGCCGACGAACATAACCCGCCGTATGAGTTCAGCGAACCAGCTGTCGAGTGAGGCTGCCTGAAGCGCGAGCCAGACAGCCGCTATACCGATCTCGATGGTGGCGAGAATCCAAAACAGCGACGTCGCCGCGTCCATGATGGCCGATTCCCACCCTTTAGCAGCGGTCGTGATCTGACTTTGGAGGGAGGTCAGCACTGAACCCTGCTGGGCAAGTGCTGGTTGTGCCGCAAATGCAATTATCGCGGCAATCAACATCACCGCACGTAGCGGACGAAGTCCATTTGCGTACAAGGCGGTCACCATTCGACCTTCATCTTTTGCCCGCCAGAGGTGGGAAACTCCTTCGGCGAACCGAAAAACTTTGCTCGGTGTTCCTGTGAGGCCTGTTTTTCGGAAATGACGAACCAAATGCCGGCACTTCCGAGGACAAGAAATGTCGCAACTGCGATCAGGATCGGCGTCGTTCTCACCATTCCACCCTCATCTTTTCGCCGCCGGAGGTTGAAGGCGCTGTCGAGCTGAAGAACTTTTCCCGCCTCGCCTGAGCCAGATCCTTATCGGTCTGCTCCGTCTGTAGCCAGGTTCCCATTAGCGTCATCTGTTGTGAGACGAGACCACGAAGCTTCTGCATCTGCGCCACCTGCTGAGCGGCGATCTGGTGTCCGATCTGCAGGGCCTTCATCTGGCCATCCGCCGTTTCGGACATTGACCGAAGAGATGACATCGCGCTTTCCTCGCTCTCGAACTGTTCGGCCGTGAGACTTGCCGCCTTTAACGTGCTGGCGATCGTGTCGCGGTTGGTGTCCGACCAGGTTTGATAGGTCGAGGAGAACGTCTCATTGGCCGGCAGGTTTGTTCTTAGCTCGGCATACCTTGCAAACCGCTGCTGCAGCACATCGTCAGCATTGCCCATAGAGAAGGCTATGCTCTGCCCTTGGTCGACGATGCTACGGAGCTGATTGAGATCGTTCTCGACCTGCCCCCACATGTGCGACGGCAGGGCGGCCGTGTTCTGGAGCAGATTCCGATAGATGTTGAGCTGTGTTTCGATCTGTTGGGCTAGCTGGCTAATCTGGGTGAGTTGGTTCTGAATTTGCTCACCAGATTGACCTACAAGGGACACCAGTTCTGCGTTGTTGAGTACTTGCGTCCACTCCGTTGCCGCACCGGTAGCCGTGCCGGCGTGAACCGGCAGGGCAGCGACGATTGTCATCGAAGCGACCATGGAACCAGCGAACCAACTATTTTTTGAGTATCGCTGCGGCATCTTGAACTCCTCTCGTTTCAAGCCAGTGGATTGGCCAATCGCGGCCATGCTCGGATTTGAGTGCGCGGATGCGCTTCAAATCCTCTTTCCCCGATGCCCCCACGAAACTGAGTGCCACGGGACCAAGAGCCATTTCGAAAAGCCGTCGGCCTTCCGGAGTGGCGACGTAGTACTCTCGCTTCGGAATGGCGATCGAAACGATCTCAATCTGTCTTTCGTTGAAGCCGATCCGTTCGTAGAACTCGCGCGTTCCCGGCTCCCGAGCAGCGCCGTTTGGAAGGCAGATCTTTGTGGGGCAGGATTCCTTGAGCACATCAATGATGCCGGAGCGCTCAGCGTCCGAGATCGACTGCGTAGCAAGCACCACGGCGCAATTCGCCTTGCGAAGCACTTTCAGCCACTCGCGGATCTTGCTACGGAAAATCGGATGGCCGAGCATGAGCCATGCTTCATCCAAAATGATCAGGCTTGGCGAGCCATCGAGGCGTTTCTCGATCCGGCGGAAGATATAGGTGAGCACAGGCACCAGGTTTCGCTCACCCATGTTCATGAGCTGCTCGATTTCGAAAGTTTGCAAGGCGCCAAGCGTCAGCCCATCCTCTTCGGCATCAAGTAACTGGCCCATCGGACCGTCGACGGTGTAGTGATGAAGTGCGTCCTTAATCTCGCGCATCTGAACGCCGCTAACGAAATCCGACAGCGAACGACCCGTCGCGCTGGCCATGAGTGAGACTTGATGGGAAATGGCATTGCGATGGTCGGGGGTGATGATGACGCCTTGCAGGGCGATCAGCATCTCGATCCATTCCGTCGCCCACGCCCGATCGGCGTCACTTTTCAGTTCGGATAGAGGGCAGAAGGCCAGAGCGTTCCCCTCGTCCGCATCGTCCCCGCAGAGATCATAGTGACAGCCACCCGCGGCAAGCGTTATAGAAAGCAGCGAATTCCCTTTGTCAAAAGCGAAGATCTGGGCGCGGTCATAACGGCGAAACTGCGCCGCTATCAGCGCCAGCAGCGTGGATTTGCCTGAACCCGTCGGGCCGAAGACCAGCGTATGGCCGACATCATCGACGTGCAGGTTCAGCCGGAATGGCGTGGAACCGCTGGCGACCTGCATCAGTGGGGGCGAGTTCGGCGGATAGTAGGGGCATGGTGCAACGGCGTTGCCGGACCAGACCGAATTGAGAGGAATGAGATCAGCTAAGTTACTGGTGTTGATCAGCGGTTCACGGATGTTGCAGTACCAGTTGCCCGGCAGGCTGCCGAGATAAGCGTCGGTCGCGTTGAGTGTCTCAATTCTCGCACCAAATCCTTCGGCCTGAACCAGTCGGCGCACAGATTCGGCCTTCTCCTGCAGCGTGTTCCGATCGTCATCGAACAGCACGACCACAGGCGTGTAGTAGCCATAGGCGACCAGCTGCGACGAGGCTTGGGCGATGGCATCCTCAGTCTCGGCCACCATCAGCATGGCGTCCTGATCCACCGAGCGGCTTTGCGTCTGAAACAGCTGGTCGAAAAACGGCCGCACCTTCTGCTGCCATTTCTTGCGTGTGCGTTCGAGCTTCGCCCGGGCTTCTTCGGCATCGAGAAAGATGAAGCGCGATGACCATCGGTAGGTGAGCGGCATCAGGTCAAGACTGTTCAGGATCCCTGGCCAGCTTTCCGCCGGCAGGCCGTCTATAGCAACGACGCCAAGGAAGCGGTTCTCAACCTTCGGCGTCAGCCCGTGTTCAAGCTCGGCGGTCGCAAGCCAGTCTAGATACATCGGAATATCCGGCAAGCGGACGGGGTGACTCTCGCCTGTTATGCAGAACCGCACGAACTGGAGCAACTCGTCATACCGGGCAACCCGCTCCCCGCCCCTCTTAACCGTTTCGCGCGTTTCCATTCGCTTGATCGAAAGCGTGTTCGCGAAATACTGCTCGATCTCGCGGACGGCGTTCTTGAAGACAAATAGTACCGTGTCCGCGTAGGACTTCTTGCGGCTCTCCTCATCCGAGTAGATGTATTTGCTAAGAGCAGCCTTCCTCGACTCAAGCGGTCTATAGGTCAGTATTAGCGCGTGCTTGCTCTCGAAGTGCCCCTGCGTGTGTGCGAAGTGCGCGCGGCGCTCGGCATCGATCGCACGCGTTACCGGGTCAGGGAAATGGCAGTGGTCGTCAGATGGATAGTCGACTGTCGGAATGCGGATCGCCTCGACCTGAATCATCCACCCACTTCCAAGGCGCGACAGGACCGAATTGATCTGCCTCGATAGTTCATTGCGTTCGAGGTCAGTGGCGCTTTCGCAGTCCGGTCCAGCAAAGTACCAGCCGGCCATCAGGCTTCCGTCCTTCAGGAGGAGAACGCCATTATCGACCAGGCCGGCATAAGGGACCAGATCGGCGAAGGACGGACCGGTCGCACGGAAACGTTTGAGGGCTACCATTGCCGACACCTCAGGATCGGCGCCACGGCGAACTAGTCGCCCCATAGTAGGGTTTGTAGGAAATGTGCCGTAAATAGACCTGTCGCATCAGTGGATCGGACTTCGCCATCATCCTGAGAAAGCCCACGATCACGATCCAGACTGCGACACCGAAGAGCGCCGAATAAATCGTAAGCACGACGAAGATCAGGATCACGGCCGCAAGCCCGGTGATCAAAACCAGCTCCCGGTCCGCGCCCATCAGGAGGTTCGGGCGCGAAAGCGCGCGATGAACGCGGTTGCGTTGCAGACCGAGGGAATTAGACATGAGCTTTCTCCCCTCCTCCGTTCGACCCAAGCTTGGCGATCTGCTCGTCTGGAGTCCCGATCGAGGCGCCAGTCGCGCCGAACAGACCAACGATGGCAGTGGCGCCGAGCAGGATGCCAGCCACGAGAACGACGTACACAAGTCGCCGCGCGAAATCGTTCAGCTCGCCGCCGAAAATGAGCATTCCGCCAGCGATGGCGACGGCCGCAAGGGCAATATATCCAGCGACCGGGCCCGTGATCGACTCCTGGATCTGCTCTAGCGGCCCTTCCCACGGAAGACCGCCCCCACCTGAACTCGCAAGCGCCGGCACCACAGCTATGAGAAGGCTGGCGGCTGCAACAACGCTGATGAGTGCTTGCTTATGCAACATGGCGCGCCTCCTGTTCTTCCGTGAGCTGATCGGATTCGATCTCATACTCGCCGCCGGCGAAACGCTCGACGCGGATGACGTCGCGAACGCGTCGCCCGCGGGGCGTGCGCTCGATCGAAACAATCAGATCGACGGCTTCTCCAATAACCTCGTGCATTGGCTGCTGGCTTACCTCGGCCGTCAGCTGTTCAAGACGGCGGAGCGCCGACATGGCGGTGTTGGAGTGAATCGTAGCCGCCCCACCGGGATGACCGGTGTTCCAGGCCTTGAGTAGCGTTAGGGCCGCGCCGTCGCGCACTTCGCCCACGACGATCCTGTCGGGACGCAAGCGCAGGGTGCTCTTAAGGAGCCGCGCCATGTCGACCTTATCACTGGTATGTAGAAGAACGGCGTTCTGGGCCGCGCACTGAATTTCCGCGGTATCTTCAAGAATCACGAGGCGATCATCCGGCCTGGTTTTGACGATCTCGTCGATGACAGCATTTGCAAGCGTCGTCTTGCCGGAACCGGTCCCTCCGGAGATGATGATGTTGAGCCTCGAGGAAATTGCACTTCGGATAGTCGAGACTTGATCTTCGGTCATCACCCCGGTGCGGACATAGTCTTCGAGGGGGATGAGGCGTGAGGCGCGGCGCCGAATCGCAAAGGCAGGCCTTGCCACGACCGGGGGAAGGAGCCCCTCGAAACGGTGACCACCGATCGGCAACTCACCGGAGATGATCGGCTGTTCCTTGTCGACCTCGGATTGGAGCGCATGCGCCACTGAACCGACAACAATTTCAGCAGCAGCTGATGACATTTCCCCGGCAAGCGCAACACCGTGGCCCAACCGGTCGATGAACAACTTTCCGTCTGGATTGAGCATGATCTCAACGACACTCGCGTCATCCAGGGCGACGCAGAGCTGATCGCCGAGTGCCTCCTGAAGCTTGCGGACGAGTCGGGGGTGAGAACGAAGCTGGGTCACGGATCTCTCCTTAAAACCGGCAGGGAGGGGCAAGTTCAGAGCGATAGTTGGAAGGGCGAAGCCTGAGAAAGTTGTCCGCTGTGACCGGCAGCGTGCCGGCCACGGCTATCGTGGGACCGATCGTCTTGGGCTTACTCAAACGCTGCAATGGCCATCCGACGCGGGCGAGGATCCGCTCAAATCGGAGATCGGTCACCGTGACAATCTCGGTGTAACCATTCGCCATGCACCATTCGATGATGCCCGCAAACATAGTCAGCGTCGCCTCATGGACCAAGCCGCCTGCCCTTCCCTCCGCTAGAGCCGTTTCGACACAGAAGCGGGAGCTTTCGATCATCTGGGGGTGAGCTTTCAGCCGTCCGTCCGGGAGAAGTGAGGAGAAGACCTCAGCCACCATTGTTGGGCCGATTGCCGGAAGGAGCCTGGCGCATCCTGCGACCCGGCCGCTGTCCGAGACAGCGATGATGTAGGTTGGCTCGAGATCATCAAAAGCGTCCGATTCCAGTCCGTCGAGAACGCAGACCGCCCAGCCCAACCGATCGGAAAAGACCCGCGCTCGGAGCCTGTGATGCTGTTCGAGAAGTTGCTTCGCGCGAAGATCCGGCTGCGCGGAAATCGCAATTACCTGCATGCTTTTCTCCGTCGTTTCGATTCGACGCGAAGATGAGCACGGATCAGAATCGCTTTGCAGTTGTTGAATCCGACAAGGTAGCTTGAGGTAGCAGCCAAAAGGACGATGGCGGTAGCACAAGTTCTCGGGCGGCATGCGCCAGAGTGTCGTGGGGAGTACTTGCGCTTCGCGGTATCGCCGAAGGTCATGGCGGACGAACCGACCATGGCGCCCGATCTGAGATCCGCCGCGGAGCAATTCTCTTTGCTCAAAATTGTACGAGGAGTTGCAGACCAGTGTCATACTCGCCATGCACCACATGGGCGGGATGGCGGAAGAGCTAGCGACCGCGTTTCATTCTGTATGCCGGGCGTTTAATCGAGACCAGACCCGCCGAGCGGGTGCTGCACCATCCGCGCCACCCTCTACGCAGGGTATGATGGCTTCGAGATGCTCAAAATGCTGCGAGCCAGAACAGTGATCAGGTCCAAACCGCCAATCCGCAGATCAAGATGCCTCCCAGAGGCAGCCGATTTGAGAAGAGTGCTATTCATCAAAAGATGCCGAGCCCGGCTGAAACGGCATTCTCACACTTGGCTAACAACAGCAAGCTGCCCCAGCCAAGCCCTGGTGAACTGACCCTATGCGCATTGATGATTTACCTGAGCTCACGGCCTAGCTAGTATTGAGCAAATGATTTGATGGCGCTTAAGAGCAGTATTTATGCTGTCTTTCAATGGATATTGAACTCGCCCGCACTTTCTTGGAGATCGTCTCGACGGGCAGTTTTATTCGCGCCGCCGAGCGCTTGAATGTTGCTCAGACGACAGTGAGCGCGCGGGTTCGCACCCTCGAACAACTGCTCGGCCGGCCACTATTCGTTCGGAATAAGGGCGGAGCGTCTCTCACCGCGGCTGGCGAGCAGTTCCTTCGCCACGCGCCAATGTTCGTTCAACTCTGGCAGCGCACGCGTCAACAGGTCGCGGTGCCGGCCGGACACCGAGCGGTGCTGACGGTCGGCAGCGAACTCACGCTTGCGCAACCACTGCTGCTAGATTGGGTCAGATGGATCCGGCAGTCTCTTCCGGATATCGCGCTTCGCGTACATGTGGACGTGCCACGGGATCTGATCGACCAGGTGGCCTCGGGAATGGTCGATGCGGCGATCATGTATGCACCTCAACATCGCCCGGGCCTCGAAATCGATCTGCTGATGGAAGAAAAGCTTGTGCTTGCGACAAGCGATCCCGCAATGGACCTTAAGAAAACAAGCTATGTTCACACAGATTGGGGGCCTGACTTCGCCCTGCATCGCGACATGAACTTTCCGGATGTCGAACCTGACCTCTCGTTCGATTTCGGCCCCCTGGCGCTCAGCTATGTTCTTGCGAGCGGCGGCTATGGCTATTTCAGAATGAGTGCAGTGAAGCCGCATCTGGCGGCGGGCCAGCTCCACCTTGTGCCTGGAATGCCGCAATACTCCTATCCGGTGTATATGGTTAGATCCGCGAACGCCGATGACGGTGTCTTGGGGCCGGCGCTTGCGGGATTACGAGCAATTTCCGAAGGAAACGCGTGATCCAGGCGCACGTAGGCAGCTTTCCGCTACGCTATGCCGGTCGAAATAAAAGCAAAAAATTTGCGGTCAAACAGCAATTCAATTCGTTTGCCAGCCGGGAACGGCCTTGGCATCTTGGTACGAGAGAACCCCTTATTGTTCAGATCGGGCCAAACGACCGAACTTTCGATGAAGAGAGGTGGTTCATCAATTCCCTCGAGGTGCGTGCAAGGCTGAGCTTGACCGGCAATGTTGCGTAGACTGAATGGGCGGCGATGCACGAGCGAAGGTTCAAATCTGCCAGAGCTGAGGCCACGGCCGCAGCCTAGGGCGCGCGTCCGACACGGCATTCGGTTCCGTGGTGCCGCCCTGGAAGGGCTTGAACATGGACTTGAGCGAGATTGAAAAGGAAGCGACAGGCATGGAAATCGAGGACGACGATATTCCCCCGACTTTCGCCTCGCCGCCATGCCTGATGCACGAACTCGACCCGGCCTATGCCGGCCTGTCATCCGACCGGACGAACAATGTCGATGTCAAGCGGTGGCGGAAAAGCGAACGTGCTCGCCTAATCGCAGAGCGCCTGGCGATGGCTCCCGACCATCGGGCAATGTGCGAAGCGCAGATCGTCAATCGCATACTTGCCGAAATCGGAGATATGCGCGGCCGTGTAGTCAGTTTGTACTGGCCTTTTCGGGGTGAACCCGACCTCAGACCGCTGATGCGGCAAATATCCGACGAAGGCGGCGAATGCGCGCTTCCCGTGGTTGTTCAAAAGGAGCAGCCTCTGGAATTTCACATCTGGCGGCCGGGGGACAAGCTCACCCGTGGCATCTGGAACATACCCGTTCCGGCCACGCCTCATTCATGCACGCCCGATATCGTCATCGCACCAGTCGTGGGCTTCGACGCATCGTGCTATCGCCTCGGTTATGGCGGGGGCTATTACGACCGGACGCTGGCCGGAATGACAGCGAAGCGGCGGGTGGTGGGCGTTGGCTTCGCGCAGGCAAGAATAAGAACGATATACCCACAGGACCACGACGTTCGAATGGACGTCGTGGTAACCGACTCTACCACTGATCGTTACAGCGCGACGCGGTGATTTGCACACGTTGGGTGATCAAGAAACGCTTACTTAGTTGCGTTCGAGGGAGGATAACATGGCCCAGGGGACTTATAGGCCGGACGACATTGCCGTCATGCGGTCGGCGCTGGACGATTGGTGTGCAATTCATCACATCTCGCCTACCAGCAGGGAGGGTGTCGCCGTCGCTGTGAAAATCCTTGACCTGATGTGCGACCGTTCGCTGACACGGCAGCAACTGCTCAAGCAACTCGAAGACGCTCCCCTTGCCGAGCGAATTTGATGACCTACCGTTGACGTGGACGCCAGAAACGAAAAAGCCTGCCGCGGGAGGAGGTGCGGCAGGCTTTCCTAAAAGAACCGATCAGCGACAGGGAGGAGGAGTGCCGCTGGTCCTTCAGACGTCCCTGGGAGGAGGAGTGGGCCGCCTGAATCACGAAGCTCTGCGGGAGGAGGTGCATCGCTTCGTTGAAAACAATCATACAATGGTTGCGGTCAGTTTCTATGTATTTTGCTGCAATGCAGCAATGCACGAAGTGCAAGGCTTAATAGCAGATGCCCGAACGCAAAGACGCCCGCCTCATCGGGCGGGCGCTTGCGAAGCGATGGTTTATTGCGCTGTCAGCCAGCGAGCGAAGCGCGGGCGACGCTGCGGATGTCGGCCCGGTTGATACCGAGGTCGTCCAGTTCGCGGTTGGTCATGCGGCCAAGTTCGTTCACTGTCTGACGGTACTTGCGCCAGTTGTTCAAGGAGCGTGCTACGTTCATGATGATCCCCTTTCCTGAGGTCTGTGTGACGTCAGCAACCTTGTTCGGCTCCGGCGTCGTTCGATAAGGCGAATATAGGTTTCCTACCGGCGCAGCGGTAGCGCCATTGCATCACGCCACCCATGCACCGCGTGCAATGGTCCTGGGCAATCCGTCTGCGTCAGGAAATCGACACACAAGAAGGTGCCTGGCTTTTGCGCCAAGACAGCCACCCGGCTTCTACAGGTCGGCTGAAGGACCGGAGAACTGCTCCTTCAGCCATCCCTTAAATGCCAGCATGCCTCTGGTGAACTGGCGTGACTTCAGCCATGTGAGCCAGTAGTCACCCGCCGCTACGGTGACCTCGAAAGGCTGCACCAGACGCCCCGTCTCGATATAATGCTCGAACATGGTGACCGGCAGGAGGGCCGCACCGAAGCCTCGCGCGGCCGCTTCCGCCAGTGCCAGCGAGGTATCGAACATCATGCCGCGCAGAACGGGAGCCTGGCTGCCCGCCGCTTGAAACCATTGCGCCCACTCATCGGACCGATACGAACGCAGCAGCTCGATTCGGGCAAGGTCGGCCGGTTCACCCAGCCGGGCGGCAATCAAAGGCGAGCAGACCGGCGATAGCGGCGCGGCGATCAGGTGCATCGCCTCCGTGCCGTGCCATGAGCCGTCCCCGAACCGGATCGCGAAATCCAGGCCGTCGCCAGCCAG
>Ga0228710_1011823_pt1 | contig 11090 bp, 6 predicted proteins | sample MedpolnodulmetaG_FD_177995 | JGI IMG/M metagenome (GOLD analysis project Ga0228710, IMG submission 177995) | Root nodule microbial communities from Medicago polymorpha collected in Santa Monica, California, United States - pink nodules | ecosystem: Host-associated > Plants > Roots > Nodule... | reverse complement strand
AAATAAAACAAAATAAAAAAAAAAAAAAAAAACTTTTGGATGTCAATATTCCTGGGAGAGTCCTAAAATCTTAAACTAACATTGAAAATGAGCTTGTTTTTGCTTGTCAGATTAAAATTTGAGATTCATTATTAAAGATATAAAAGTTAGTTACAAGTTAGTAAGATCAGTTAGATGTCACTTTGTCTAATTTTCAATATAAGTTTTAATGTACTACTTGTTCAAAAAAAAAAAGTTTTAATGTACTATGTTGGTGTAACAACCCTCTCATTTTAATCAATACGTTTTTCTATATTTTTCTCTGATCTATGAGTTCTATCAAGAATTGTAATATGATATCAATGTTTGATTGTGATACTTTGTGACTGCAAAAAAGATCGAACGACGCCACCTGTCTTCACATGGAGTCCAAGTGTTATAAGTCGATTGTCCCTCTCCAAAGCATGCCAAGATCTCTATCTTGCCAAGTGCGCAATAATAATAATCCTTGTTGAGACTCTTTGCAATCTAAATGTCTGAAGGCCAAATTTTTTTTCTCCAACTATTCTATCCTCCAAGCCGACTATTCTACACACAAACACTCAAGTCAATGAGGTTTCAATGTGCTTTGAGGTGATTCCTTGCAATGGGAGAATGTATTTGCTATAAGCATGCCACGCCCTATTTATAGACCCTCGACGTGGATATGTCAAATTTTCCCTTATGTTGCGATGACTAAGCGATCATTGGATCAAATGGACGGTGATCATTGGGTCAAATGGACGGCTTAGAGGTGTTCTAAACATAGGATCCGGTGCGACGCAGCTCTTCACCAGTCTATGTAAACCGCTTTGGCACATGAACACCTTACTGGGCGTTTGCTGCAATAGTGGCCTCATGGTAGAGAGTAGAGACGATTGGGCCTTGACCCGGTCCGGAATAGGTTATTGAAAAAGGCACCCTCTTGGAGAATTGGAAATGGAAATAACATCAAGATTCCATTGAAAAATTGGCCGCCTAGTCGAAACGGTTTAAGAATAGGGAGGGACCCTAAGTGTAAGGATATTTTTACTGTTAATTAGCTGATTCAGAAACTCTGCCTAATCAAAACGGTTTAAGAACATGGACATTTGTACTGTTAACGAGCTGATTTAGAACACCTCCCGTTGTTGGAATTCTGATATTATCCAATCTGTTTTCCTTCCCTTTGAACTTGACCAAATTCTGCATATCCCAATTGCTAATACATCTAATTTGTCGAATCGGGGTACCATATGATTTGAAATTGGGGGAAAAAAATTGAGGATAAGAATCCAAAGTAGCACTTCCAAATATGATCTCTAGAAGCATCTTTAGAAATTGAACACCCCACAAACAGAAAATGCTTCTTTGGAAAAAAAATTAAGACAATTTCAGTTAAGATCAACCTTCGATGAAGCGGCATTCCCTGTTGCCTCCTTTGTTCCATATGTAAGTGTGTAATGGACTTCATCAACCACACATTCAGGGATTGCATTTCAATCGAACAAATTTTGTTATCGTCCCCTTTACAGCTTAGAGTCTCTGAAATTGAAGACAAAAATTTCTCAGATTGGTTACCTAAGATAATTTTGTCGGGTCAAGGAAAGAAACAAAAATTCCAGCAACTAATACATACGAGTTATGGCTTGCCAGAAATAATAGCACCTTTGAAAACATTGTCGTACTTGTTGAGAAGACTATGAAGCAAGCTATTCAGGTTCTTCAGTAATTCTACCATGATTGTGGCTTTTCTTCTTATTCAATTTTTCTTTCTAGTAGCTCTTCTAACGTAAACCCATCATCTCCTTCGTGCTAGAAGCCCACAGGTGCGGCGATCTCGAATGAGTGCTTCCACGGTGTTTGGTTTCATTATAAGAGATTATGAAGAATCTGTCATAGCAACTGCAACAAGAAGATGCTGGGTTGCAGAAACTATGAGCAATTGGGGCGGATTTTTTGTTCTGGACTGTGGTATTCGAAACATGATTGTAGAAAATGATGACCGAATTGTGATTACAGCAATATAAAATCAGATTAGGGACATGTTGGTTTATTCTTCTCATTCTAAGGTTTCTATGTTGTGGTGCCAAAGTGGTAATGGTTTAATAAAAGATAGAGTATTGGCAGTCAAATTGGATGAGAGTGCTTTTATTTTGCTTGGGAATAGAGGCGAAGATGAAGTCTCAGAATAATTGTATCCTAAATGAGAGAATGAGAATGATTTCTCTTTCTGCTGCACCTGATGAGGCAAGCGTTGAAATCTCCATACCCTTGGATATAAGCTAACAGCCAGATGAAGGTATGATTTCACTTTGACAGTCTTATCAACCTTTGCACCTGCAAAATTCTAAGTAATTCCTGTTTGGAACCAACAACCTTTGCAATCAGTTTTTAGATAAAGTATAATAAGGGAAGTTACTAACTAATAACTATAAAACTAACTGCTCAAAACATTTAATATTTACCATTGTTCAGCAGGGGGCAAAGTGCAAGACCTGTGCGCAATGCACCGGCACATGTTTTTGATACCTATTTAAAGGAAAACTTCAGAACTTTTAAGAGTTTTCACTTTTGGTGACATAAGGAATATGACTAGGTCAATGTCGATGAGAAAAACTGAAGAATCAACTCTTAGAACAAGATTGGAGGATTCAATTCTTTCTTTCATGTATAATTTCTATACTCTTATTGCTATGAATCTTCAGAATATTAGTAGCTAATTTACTTTGAATTAGGACATAGATCAACCTCCTTGGATTTATTTGAATGTTTGATTCTTAGTATTATCTACTCAACTGAAGTTTATTATGTTTATTCAATAATTCTTGTGTTTCTTGCTTTTCTTTATTTGATCAATTCTGAATCGAATTTAGGAACAATTCACTTGGAAAATAGGTAGTGTGAACCCGGAACTAGGATTATTGTTCAAGTTAGATAATTGTTATTAGAATATAGAATTTCTAATATGTGATCAGAAAAATTAGTGTCCGTTCATGTTTTAGATAACATTAGTTCTCATAAGGAATTAGGGTTCACTGTTAGATAAACGAGATTACTGAACTAAAGAATTGGAGTTAATCTATTTTGCTAATTTAACATTTTCAGAAGAAACTCAATTGCTACAGATAGAAAACTGAACAGCCAATACCCCTAGGGAATTGGTTAAGAAATCCATAAATAGAAATCTTGTCATGGAAATATAAGTTGTTACTTTTGATCAAGTAATAATTACACCACTTTTTTATGAAAAGTTACTTATTTTGGTTGCTTAACCAATGCCCCTGCGCACTATTTAGCATTTTTCATAATGAAAAGGAGGGAATTTGGAGTTCTGGTCGTTTTTAATCATAATCAATCAATTGCAATCTTACTTAATTCTCAGTTTCAATCCAAATTCAACATCAACTTATCATATAATGCCTAAGTAGAACAATTTTGCTTTTATCTAAATTAATTACAATCCCCGTGGATGTGAACTTTTTATTAATCACACAATGTTTTATACACTTGACAAATATATATCAGCGGACAAACACAAAACTTCTGTTTTTTTTTTTTTAAATATCAAATAATTAATCTCTAAGATTGAGTATCAAAATCACTTTTTTATAATCGGTAACAAACAGACCATTAGAGATTAATTTTTGAAGATATCTTCAAGGCAAAATTGCATGTTTGGTTCCTTGCATTTATTTTAGGTTTCAAATTAGTCCCCTGGTCTCTTGCGTTACTAATGTCAGCTTAAGTCGTCCTTCAGGTCAAATTTCGAGTTAACTAAAACGTCCACATGGCACCCCCAAAGTTATCCATGTGTGCGTCTCGGTTAGACACATGGAAGTTTTAATCGTAAATTTGATTAAAAGGACTAACTTATTTTAACGTTAGTAACATAAGGGACTAACTTGAAATTTTTTAAACGTAGTGGACCAACTTGAAACATAAAAAATGTAAGGGACCGAACATGCAATTTAGCCTTTTTTTTTAAAAAACAGAAGTTATTTTGTGTTTGTTCACTAAAATGAAAATCACTTCTCTTTTTTAATAAGTTATCAAAATGATTTTATAGAGAATAGACAAAACACCTTCTCTTTTGAAACAGTTAAAAAAAGTCCTTCAGATTCTCATCTTTTTAAAATTCTGTGCAGATGACAACTTGTAAATGATTATTTTGTTTAAAAAGAAGAGATTTTTTAACTAAAATAAATTTAACAGGCTCTTAAATTTGTTTTAACTAAAAAAATGTCAAAGGGCGAACTAAACAAGTATATGATAGAAACTGCAACACGAGTAAGACTTACAGTTATGAGGTAAAATAGTGCTGTTTCTCCAGCATCATTTGTATGGGAAAAGAGCCTCAAACATGTTTACTGTCATTAGAATTTGCTACTACCATATGTCTCTACAAGTACAAACACCATTCAGAAATCTATGGTATCTGTTGGCGTCCCTCACAATAATTTCCCTTTCTAAAACTCTAGTCATATACTTAAAAGCCTCATGACAATCTTTACATATCCTCAAATTCTTGACAATCCTTAATGGCTTACCCAGTGGTACAGATCCAGACAACACTCCAAACGCAACCGCCAACTTCTCACTGTGAAACCAAAGAGCTTCCTTTCTCTTTCCATCCCCAACATTATGCAACAACTCATCCCAAATAGGAACATATCCTAACTTCTCAATATCCCCCATCAGCTCTGCCAACTTCTGATAAATCTCCCCTGACCTCTCATGCTTCCAATCCCCTGCCATAAAAACATGAACTTTTCCCTGCACTTCAATCCAACTCCTCCCACCTTTCTTCTTCACCTTCTTATCTTTCATCATCTTCCTCAACTCCGCAACATCATCCCACCTTCCAGCAGCCGATAACATATTAGCAACAATAACAAAAGCAGAATCATCATGAGGTTCTAGTTCCAATACCCTCCTAGCCATAACCCGAGCTTTATCAACCGCACCATGGTATGCACAAGCAGATAGCAAAGCTCGCCAAACCGCTGCATCTGGCTCAAAAGGCATCGTCAATGCTATCCTCTCTGCACTCTCCAATTTTCCATCACGGGCCATTCCACTCACCAAACATGTATAATGCTCAAGAGTCGGTTTCAACCCATAATTCACTTTCATCCTATTCATCCACACATCAATATGCATAAACATCCCGGCATTATACAACGACGTCATAATCGCCAAAAAACTATACTCATCAGGCACAAATCCACGACCTTCCATAGAATCAAACAATTTTAAAACAGACTGAAAATCCCCTTGTTGTGCATAACCAGCCATCATAGCATTCCAACCCACAACATTCATCCAAGACAAATTATCCTCAAAAACCTGGCTTGCATCGTCAACAACACCCGTTTTACCATACCCATCAACAAGAGCGGTACTAACCACAACATTAGAATCCATCCCAATAACAACAGCATGTGCATGAATAATCCTACACTGCTCCAACGCAGCAAGCTTCGCAGCAGCCCGTAGTGCCCCAGAAACACCATGAACAGTAGAATCAAAACCCTCGCGTATCATCTCACCGAACATCAAAAGAGCATCTTTAAAACAAAAATTATGAGCAAAAGCATTAACAATAGCGGAATAAGAAACATTATCTCTGTCGGGACTTTCATCAAACACCTTGAATGCATCGTTAGGAAGTTTACATTTAGAGTAGAAACTAACAAGAGATGAAACAGTAAAAGGATGGTTACAGAGTGAGAGTTTAAGGGAGAGAGAATGCAGGGAGAGACCAAAGGAGAGGGTTTGGAGAGAGCCGCAGGTGGTGAAAAGTAAGGCGACAGTGCGATGAACAGGAAGAATGGAATTACGAAGCATGGAAAGGAAATCATGGAGGGAGAGAATGGTGTAGCAATGGGCAGTGATTAGTGATGTCCACGTAACAACGTTAGGAGAAGGAATTTGGTTGAACAAGGAAATTGCGTAGGGAGAGAGTTTTGAGTCAAAGTATTGTGTTATGAGAATGTTGAATACTGTGATGTCTGTGGTGGGAGATTTTATGACGCGTGCGTGCGTTGCTCGAGGATCGGAAATATTCTTGTTGTTGTTGTTGTTGTTTTTGAATTTGGAAGATGAATGTGTTTGTTCTTGGTGATAAGAGGGAGCGATAATTGGTTTCCAATGGCTTAACCAATGAGTTGAACGAGACGATGAATAATGATTGATTCGTTTCCATGGAGGTGTAGTATATAAGAAATAACTACGTTGCGAGATGAAATTTTGAGTTTGGTTCTTCAGCATTGCTACTGGTATTGGCGGTTTATTTTGAAAGTGAGAGACCAGGGTTGAAATGAGAAGAAAACGAAGCTTGAATGCTACGATAAGCAGGAAGTATCGACCGTTTGATTCATGGCAGCAGAAACAAACTCTAAAGCAATATTGTTAATGGTTGGTTTTTTGTCTATTGAAATGTCTAAATTTAAGAACCAACAAACCTAAAAATTATGAGATCTTCAATCTAAAAATTTTGTATTCACATTTCTATGTTCTTAAAGTGATAGATAAAAAGCCTTTCATAAATAACCGTTCTTGGGATGTCTAAAAATAACCATACATCCTTTTTATTTTTTTTTACAAATAATCATGCATCCTAAATCACCGTCGATTGGATCAATGTGTCAAATTCAATCATAATTATAAATACATCATAAAATAAAGCCAAAAACTGTTAATTAAAACACATAAATACATACACAAAGCACGAAATGCAAAAAAACAATGTCATTTTGTGATTTTTGAATTGATCAGAAGATACGATTTGATCACCTATATCAAATATGCTAACGTCTGATCCTTAATTTCCAATGCAAATGGAAGAAAAAAAATAAGTAAAATGAAAATGTGAATGGTTTAAAAGATGTATTACTTTTTTGTTGATACCAAATGAGCGCAGAATGTCTTTATTGATGAAAGAAGGGTGATTGGAGACTCAAATTTTGTAATAACTTTTTTTAAAAGTTTTGAGGAAGAAAGGTTAAGTGTGGAAAAAGAATTGTAGTACAAAAGGTGATGATACTTGAAATATATTATATGAGACGTATTGAAACTTGATTTCTCATATACAACAAATGAAAGTTATGTTATAATAGAATCAGATTGTAACTTTCATAAAAGAATTTTGAGAAATACGAGGGATCCGTGAGCATTTTGAATAAAAGATAAGAATATTCTTTTATTTTTTACAAAAATAGAAAATCACTGCAACATGAAAGAAGAAATATAAAACCTAACAAAATATATATAGAAGTATCTGGTAACAAAAAAAAAGTAGCGAGAAGGATTAACTATGGGAGCTATGTTGTGAAAAAAAATGCTAAGTAAAAATTGTTCAAGGTTATAAATATATGTTCAAGTTTTATTTCATTCGATGTGAAACTTTTAACCATATATAAAAATTATACTAAACTTTTTAAGCAATTAATTAATAATTTATGATTATAAATAGGACTTGTATAAGCAGGTAGCTCAGTTTGTAAACCGAATGAGTACTAATCATGATGTCTAGAATTTAAACTTTTTTTAGACAAGATGTTTAGAATTTATACTTGAAAACCAACATAATCCACAAATATACTAACATAATAATAGTTGTCTATAAAAAATTAAATAGGACTTGTACATATTATTTGCCTGTAACCAACATGGACAAACAAGTGTCTTTTATTGTCCAATGGCAAGACTAATTAACTAGGAACTTACGTTAAAATAAAGAAGAAAACAAGCAAATGATGGAAGAGGCAGATCCTACACAACAACCAAAGGAAGCCCCGTACAAAAATACTCCTTAACAATTCCTTAGTTAATCACAAACCATGATTAACAAGAAATTTAACAAGGATGGTTTATTTATAATAATGATAATAATATAATAAGAGCGAAATTTGCTTAGAGTTTCTTCATGATATCGACCATCAAGTTAGGATGTGTACTTTGAAATTCAACCAACTCTTCAAGTGTAATAGAGCCATCACCATCTTTATCAATCTCAGCCATTCTACGCTGAACTTCTTCCTGGGAAGTTAATCCCAGCACTTTGAGAGCATCAGCAAATTCTGCCAATGAGATCTTGCCGTCGCCGTTCACGTCAAAGCGCTTGAAAACACGTTCAACCTCAGCTCTGTCAGCCATGTTAAAATTACGTAATTTAACTAACTTTTGTGATGAATGTATGATATTGAGAGGAATAGGATGTGAATTGTTAAGATGCAATGAATATTGAACTTGAGTGAGATGTTTAAAAAGTGGAAAACAAGGATGTGCTTAATCATCGGATCACCCATGAAGTTTTAGAGCATGTAAGAATGTAACATAAAATTTGGTCAATTTGATATTATTAGCAGAAGTTTCTATGCTTGCGTTATTTTCTTGTCTCAAATTTTCTACAGCCAATTATTATCCGATATATGTGGACTGGCTGTCACTTTTTATGAGAATGAGAATATTTTTATAAGAAAAGAAATGAAATTAAGGGTGACAAGAGTCCTAATATCTTACAACAACTATGATCATATATACCAATACCAATATAAAGTAACTATTGAATCGCTCAAATAATAAATGATTTACCCAAACACTAAAAATGGAGCACAGAGTAGAAAGCAAATGGGCTGGGCTGGGCTAGGGCTTAGTTTTACTTGATTTTTTTTGTTTTTATTTAACTATAGTTTTGATCTTTTAAGGTATAATTTTTTAATTATACCTTTTATCACTTACTCATAATCATTTTTAATAAAACTAACTAATCCTATGCATTTGGAAATTTTAAGAGGAGGAAAAGATAAGACTTTATGGGTGGTAAAATATGAAGAAAAATTGAAAAAACCTTTCACATATTGATAAAACTGTGGAATTCCTATAAGTGAGTATCTCACCTCATTACAGTCTTTAACAACAAGCAAGTTGCAATTGATGAATTTGATCACAGAATTCAAGATCCTTTTAGATAGAGAGTTAGATCACACAATTCTAATTAAGAAGTTTTTATTTTATTTTATTTTGCCCTTGAGGAGTGCACGCCACAAGTCATATACCACTAACCAGAAAAACACACATTAGCTTATTTCCTTCTCACAAGTTGCATTTATAAAAAATAATATCTTGTATGCATATATCCTTAAAACAAAATGCTAACTGTGCAAGTTTCATGCAGGGATATGGTGATGTAAGTTCCCTGTTGAAATTAATGTATAATTTTCGAATATTATAAACCACAATATGGTAGAGAAAATTGGAATAGTCTAATCTTATTGTTCATTTGTGTACATTAATTAAGTGGTAAAATTAATATTGTTATATCTATTTTATGTCATTTTTTAACAGCTCTTTTTTATGTTTTTTAAGGAGTGTTGCCAGAAAAAAAAAATTATTTTTTTTGAATGGCTGCCAGAAAAATTAATATTTAAATTTTTTCAATTAAAATAACATGAATAAAGTTGAGAGAAAAATTGAGAAGTTATAAGCTTTAAGCTATAAGCTACGTCACATAATTTTTCAAAAACACTATAAGCTAGTAGTAAGTTATAAGCTTGTGAGGAAAAATTGTTACAAGTCTATATATTTTGGTCATATAAGTTATAGGCTCAAAATTTTGTCTTGCCAAATAGATGTATCTAGTATTGTCCCATTTTACAAAACTTTTTATTCCTGGTCTCCATATTATATAATTTCCAACTAGCTCAATAATTGGCTTATAATTTATAAATGAGTTTGAGTCCTCCCATTTATTTGTTTCTCTTGTTGCAATCTACAGGAAAAGATTGATTAAATAATTTGGAGTGGGCACTATATTCTGGTTTAATTTTAAACTGCAAAATACAGAAAATTATTCACTTGGGATTGTAGTGTTTCAAATTGCAATATCTTTCACATTATAACAACATTACTAAATAATTCAACAACAACCAACTTCACTGTATACTCCTCAGCAACAAAAAACTTTATGTCCCCCCTGCAACAACTTTCCCACTTTCCTTCCACTCAAATTCTAATTCTCTTTTCTTGCTTATACACATTAATTAATTTATGTCCATAATTACACTGATGGTGAATTTACAACCGGAAGCTTGATTGTTTTCTACATACAAGTTCATCAGTGGTAGAAACTTCAAAAGGAGTTTTAATTTGCTCAAATCTTTCTGACAGAGACAAACTCTGTAAGTTGTTAACCTCGGGTAAAACCCTTATTTCTGCAGTAAAAATTGCCCTAACAGGCCTATGATCTGATAGTCTTGATTCAATCCTTGTGTACTCAAGTTGCTTCAAACCCTTGCCATACCATACAATTCGATCACACCTAAATATTAAGAATAACAAACATTAGTTAAATAATCATACAATTGTAAATGTTAATTTTTAAACTGAAAAAAATAAAAAAATAAATTAACCATGTTAAAAGTGTGTAGTATAAAGTGACCAACCTGACTGAATTTTATGTGCTATGTAGCACTTATATTTCGCAACATTGTTCTACATGTGTCGATGTACACCAACACGACACTGACTCGTATAATTACATTTAAATGATATCATTTTCTTAAATTATTATCAATGTCGACGTATTAGTACATGGGAGCATATATAAAAATGAATTTTATATTGTGAATTTCTTACCAAGCTGGTGCTCTCCTCTTTTCTATCTTTTTTCCATGACAACAGCAACCATAATATATATCTGAATTTGGACAATATTTGTAGGTAGGTGCAAATTTGATTGGTCCTTCATGCCATCCTCTTAAATTGTTGCCATTCATTAGTTCCATCATTAGCTTCATTCCCATTGGATGCAATTAAATTAGAGATAAGTTTGTTTAAAGAGATTTTTTTAAAGGAATTGTTGATGACTTTTTCAACAAACCTGATCATTTTCTAATAAGGAATCCCAGTCCTTTTTCTCTACAAGTAAGCGTGTCGTTTCCTCTGGAAGAGAAATCCTATAATTTAAATCTCCAAGCAATATTACATGACTGCACACAACATTATGTGATTAATTTTGTGGCTAAAATAATACAAGAATATATATATATATATATATATATATATATATATATATAATTAAATATAAA
>Ga0228710_1011822_pt1 | contig 11091 bp, 10 predicted proteins | sample MedpolnodulmetaG_FD_177995 | JGI IMG/M metagenome (GOLD analysis project Ga0228710, IMG submission 177995) | Root nodule microbial communities from Medicago polymorpha collected in Santa Monica, California, United States - pink nodules | ecosystem: Host-associated > Plants > Roots > Nodule... | reverse complement strand
TTTTTTAGTTTCTTAAAAAAAAAAAAAAAAAAAAAGTCTAGTTAGTTAAGATACTTTTGTGAAACTTTTAGTGATGGACAAGAAAGTCCACTAAAGAGGCTTCTTTTTGCTAGGAGTCCCTACTTTTACAATAGTTAACCATTTTATCTAATGCCAACTAAGCTAGTTATGACGCACGGTGTAAAAAAAAAGTTGGGTGGATAATCATAACTTATTTAAGATAAAATGAATTAAGAGGACATTTGATATTTGAGTTTATTTTGTAACATAAATATTTATATCAATGTTTGAAAGAGCTTGTAGCAATAATTTGTAAAAGAAATCATAATATATCTATCAAAAAAATTGTAAAAGAAAAAATTTCTTTTGGTGGTATGACATGGAAAAATAGGATACACACTCATGGTTTATAATAATTTTATAATGTCATCTAATAGAACGGTGTATTTTTGCAAAATCACTACTATACTTTACTTCGATGGTATGACATGGAAAAATAATTGATTCTTATTAGATGATAGTGTAAAATTAATTTGCATTGACAAAGCATTAAATAATTAAAGTTTTTGTTGGAAAAAATAAATTTTCTTTTTAATAAAAGTGTTCAATTAATATATTTACTTAAAAGTCCCCTGAATTGGTAAATCGGATGTAATTATCAAGGGATGTGAGGGGTTTAACTTTAAGTAATGAATCAACTGTTGCATAATCACTTTGAAAGAAACTTGAGATTCTTCGATTATCAAAATCTTGAATAGAATAATGAGATTATTCCTAATGCTAATGATACCCACCTCTCCTATAAGTTGATGGGGCAGAACAAATTATGCACTCAGGACAACTTTTCTCAAATTTTGAAAACTTACCACACGAAGAACACACTTCCACTTGCACAAGTAAGAATATAGTATAACAATAAATTTACCACTCATAGCTCAATGGATATTAAAATATTGCTAATCTTTTATAGACAGATGTTGGCAAATTAGTATAAATTAGTTATTATATTAGTTTTTAAGGTTCAATCTACTTTTTAAAACTCTTATTAAGTAGTTTAGCTTGCCAACCAAACTATCTATGTGAGACTAAATTATCTTTATTTGTTAGGAAATAAAATCACTTATTTTATTTTCTCCATATTTGTTTTCTCTTTGTTCCATTTCTAAAAAAAATATAATATTTCAGTAACAAAACAATTTGGGGAGGGCATGTTAATTTTAAAAAAAAAATTTTTTTTTTTTTTATTGGAAGTGTTTTATTGACTAGAAAACAATTTTCTTTTTTATGAATTAGATATTGTCACATAGACAACTTAAAAATTGACATTTTTTTTAACACCTTTGTATTTTTTGAGCTCGACTCTAACTCGAGATCAATGAGTAAACTGAAAAAACTCGTATAGTTTTATCTAAGTGCTCTTAGTGTAAGAAACCATTATAATTTGTTTGCTTAGTCTATTTCTCCCTATATTTTCACCTTCATGTGAATTTTAACCAATCAAAAAGAGTGTATTGAAAAGTGTGTGTTAAAATGTGTGTTACTAGCATTCCTCTTCTTGGTTTGTACATTGAAAGGAAAAATATGTCATAGAAGAGTTGAATGGAATAGAAATAAAACAGCAAACAAAATAAAAATCCTCTAAAAAAATCACCAAAAAATACTATCCACCTATGATTTAATAATAATAATGAAAACAACAATATTTTTTTATTTTTCATAAATTTTCTCTGCTAAAGGTAATTTTATTTGAAACACTTTTAAACACTAAATGTCGACACCTCTAACAAAACAAAATATATGCATAATACTACTATTGTAAACAAGAGTGACAAATGTTGAATTATGGAATGAAGAGTGAGAGAGATTATACAAATAATTAAATAAAATAAATATAAATATAAATAAAGAATAGAGAAGAACATAGTACTGAATGAAGGGATTTGGCTTGTACTTCCATTACACTTGTAAGCTTTCTACTTCCTTCTCTTTCTCTCTCTTTCTGTCTCTCTATCTATCTTTCCTTTTATGATATGTGTACTTTGTTATTGCTTCATTTAGTACCGACATGACTCCAACCTATAGGGCTTTATCTGAATGTTAGTTATTTTCTCTCATTTTCTTTGCTTCTTCTTATTCTTGGAACTGATAAAGGGTCTTGTCAATTCTATCATTCTCTTTTGTATACTTACAAATATAAATATTCTCTTTTTTTACTTGTCTCTTTAGCTTCATTTTCATGTTTTCTTCTACTAATAAGCTATGGAAATTGAAGTTTTTGTTTGCACGTTTATTTTTCACTTCAGCTCCTCTTTTTTCATGTTGATGCTCAAGATTGAAAAAAAACTGAGGTGGTTGAACCATATGTATGAGAACAAGAACATGTTTTTCATTCATGTGATATTAGAAAATCTAAATTTAAATAACTTTCGTGACAATTTTTTAAGCGGTTAAAGTATTTTAAATAGGTGGTTAATTACATTAAGGAGATAGTTAATCCATATATCAACTGTCAAAACTCATTAACCACCAACATAACTTCATTAGCCATTTTGATGTGATTAACCAAAAAAATTTGATGGAGTTGTCCACAATTCCTCTTATTAATTAACTTGTCTTAGTAACAACTTTTCTATCTTTGTTTGAAGGAAATAGTTGCTGTGTCAACTTTGGTAACAAGTCAATAATTTGGATCATTTTGGAGGCTAAATATGGCTATGCAACCTGTTTATCTTAAAGAACATGAAGGAAATGTCCACAATTCTGTTGGACAGTTTTCATCTGTGACTTCAGCTCCATGGTGGAGTAATGCCTATGGATCTCAACCTGTTTATGGAGGAGAGTCTTGTGGCCAAATGAAACCTTTTTCACTAGAGCTTTCCAACTACATAGACCAACTTGCTCCGAGTAAGAACTTAGTTCGAGGAGTTGAACAATTGTTTGATAAAGGGCATACAAACCAATTCACCATCTTTCCAGGTACTTGTTATTCAATATAATTCCGGTTTTGAATGAATTGGTTTTTGTTAAGTTGGTTCTGGCTAAACGTGGGTTAAATGTAACATGATTTATGTTTGGATATGTTTATGTAAAAGTGAGTAGAACAAATTCTTCTATAAATTCTTTGAATTTTGAAATTTTGCTGCATTTGACATTTGAACTTTCCTATGCCTGGCCATTCAAACATTTTCTTCTACAGATGATTGTAAGATGTCAGTTGATACACCAAATCATCAAGCAACCTTATCGCTGCAATCATCATTTGCTGCTGAGCCACTTAACCGTTTCGAGCTAGGTTTTAACCAGCCTATGGTAAATCTTCTTAACAAAACAATCCCTTTGATCATGTTTTAGTATTTTAATTTTGATTTACATAAATTCATTATGTTTTTATTACCCTTTCCATGCTAGATCTGTGCAAAATATCCTTATATGGATCAATTTTATGGGCTCTTCTCGACTTATGGACCTCAAATCTCGGTTTGTCTTTACCTCGGATATTTTATTAATCTTTGTATTTATCATGCAATGTCTATAAGTACTTGAATGTGAATTTGTTTTATTTACAGTGTATATGCTTACATGAGAAAGCCAGAAATCTGTTTACAACTATCTTGTTAGTATTCTTCTAAATCTTTCAAATGTAATAGAGTTGATTATGGAATTTGTTGTTAATGAGTTTTCGGCTTTATGAATGAATTGTAAGACAAGAAATGAAATAAAAAAAGTAAAAAAAATATTATGATTAAGGATGTAAAAGGTAACAATATTAAGTTAGTATTATGATTTAAAACACAAATGAGAATAAAATTGGAGTGCAGTGAACTTACAGCCTTAAAATTGAATTATATGATGCAATCTGTGTTTAAGTTTTTGCATGTATTCAAGTTCTGCTTTTAGTTACCATTTGTTTATCTACTGCAAATATTTCATCAATTATTATTCATGTATGTGCCAATATTTAATAAATTAGGGGCGTATTATGCTTCCGCTTAGCATGACATCTGATGACGGACCAACATACGTGAATGCTAAGCAATACCATGGAATCATCAGACGCAGGCATTCTCGTGCCAAAGCTGTGCTTCAGAATAAATTGATAAAGCGTAACAAGGTATGAAATATGAGTATTTTCCCTCACAGCAATGTTTGAAAAGTTGTGAAATAGTATTTTTCCTTTTACCCTTTTTATGCCTATATTAAGGTTTTGTATTTGTCTTGCAGCCATATATGCATGAATCGCGTCATCTACATGCAATGCGTAGACCAAGAGGATGTGGTGGTCGTTTCTTGAACACAAAAGTTTCTGCTAATGGAAACGGTAAAAGCGGGAGTGATGAGAACCGAAACACTGCTGGCCTACAGCTGCAGTCCAGTGGTTCTCAGAGTTCTGAAGTCCTGCAATCCGAGGTTGGAACTTTAAATTCGTCAAAGGAGACAAATGGAGGCAGTCCAAATGTCTCGGGATCAGAGGTGACTAGCATGTATACACAGGGAGGTCTTGATAGCTTTACTGTCAATCATATCGGATCTACTGTCCACTCTTTGGGAGACATGATCGATACTGGACACGGTATTGTCATGCCAACAAAATGGTTTGCAGCAGCTGGTAGACAGCTGCTGGAACCATAAGTTTCGATTCAGAAAGGAAACAAGTGGGTTTGGTACAATGTGAAATATTTTTGCACCAAACTCATCCTTTCCGAGACCAGATGAAGAAGCTATGTCACAGTTTGTTGTGTTTACCACGACAAATTTAGTTCCGGAAGACTACTTTTCCATCTGGTGCTCAGGCAACTCATTCTTGGCTTATGCTTAGGAAACTCATCCTTAGCTCGTAATCTTTAGTACTATTGTCTTTGTCCTTCTGCGCAGGCTTGCCGTGGCATGGTAATGACTTGGTATTTTCATGCAGTTATAACTATGATGTGTCTTTGTTTGTTGTTAAAATAAAAAACATGAACTCTAGCTAGGTGCATGTGTGTGTTTTTAATCTTGTCTACTAAGTTTGGTGTTTTGTATGGATTTCTGACTTTATGGAGCAATGTATTGTAACTCTACTAAGAAGTGTAACATTTTATTTCTCCCTCTCTAAGGATTGTATAAGAACCTCTTATTTTCAGACTCTACTTAATCCTATTTTCTATGTCTGTGTATGATTTTTATATATCTAGGACAATCAATTTGGCTTGTAGAAGGCCAAGCATGCTCACAAAGTAGGTACTTATGTAGGGAACTTCGCACTCCAATAAATAATAACTGGTTGTTAACGTTAATTAAATACAAAATTTGATCAATGAGTTGGGGGTCCAATGTTTGCAACTTGCACTCATTCTAGGTCCTAATATTTCAATGTTATTGTGTTGCTGTTGCATAATTATTAAATTCGATTATATCTCGTGACTGGCATGTAAAAAATATTTTAATAGTTTTCATCAAATAAATATAAATGATTAATAAAAACACTCAACATAAAAAATATGATTAAATAGTCTGAAATTAGGCATTGATGGACATCAACTTTGGATCGGGATCCCCTCCGATGATTTTTTCACATAAGAGAATGCAGTGTAAATCAAAACCATTCATTCACTTTTCATTGGAGGATTCTACTTACGTTAACACAATAGAATAACCTTTTTTTTTAAAAAAAAAAATAGAATAATTTTTTTTTCTTTCTTTTTGAGCATTTTTTCTACCTCAATATCATATAAACACACCAATGATGTATTTTGGATGCGTTTGTTTCAGCTTTAGAAAAAATAGATTTTGAGTTAAAAGAATTTAAAAAAAAAAAATTCTAGAGATTTTTAAAAAAATCTAAAGCTATTTTTGTTTGTTTAATATCATAAAAATCATTTTTTTTTTAAGATTTGAAACTCTTACACTTGAGTTCCTTATGTTTAAAATAAATAGATTTTGAAATACCTTTTCATTTTGAGGCAAAAAATGATTAATTTATTTTTTTAACAAAATAGATTTTTTTTAAATCTAAAACAAACACTACAAAAATAAAAAATAGATTTATTTCTTTCAAAAAATCCAAAACAAACGTACTCTTTATATGATATCCATCATATTCCGCAAGGGTTAACAACATAGACTAATTTTGAGGATAAGATATGTACATGAGATTGAAGGAATTTAAACTAAAAATTGATAAATTTAGAAGGACCATTAAAATAATAAAAATATTTGCTCAAAGAAAATTACATATTCATAAACTTTTCCTCCCCAAAACAAAAATGGTTTATGGTGTATGAATATTTGAATAGAGATTACAGCATAATAATAACCATGGCTGGTGCAACCACTGGTTCCTTCCCTATCTACCACAGACTCTTCAACTTTTCCTTTACCACCCATTCTTCCATTTCACTCATCACCCTTAACTTCCCACACAGACCAACAACAACAACAACCATTTCTTCAAAGCCCTTCAATTTAATCCCTCAATCATTCAACCCTTCATTTTCTTTCCATGAATTCCAAGAAGAAGAAGAAGAACAAGACTCTGAACCCGAAACTGAAACTTTACAAAATTCAGACCCAAAACTAAGACTCTTTGTTGGAAACTTGCCATTTTCATTATCTTCTTTTCAATTGGCTCAACTCTTTGGAGAAGCTGGAAATGTTGTGTCTGTCGAGGTTTTCTTTGACCCTTTTCAGTTTTTATCATTGTTTTATTCATATATGAGGAAATACTCAAACTACTCAATTTAGTTCATCATTCCAAATTGGTCCTTGAAATTGCAAATTTTTTATCAATTTAGTTCATACTTTGTAGGATTAGAATGACATTAAATTGAAACTATTGCGCGTGAATTTGAAACTAAAAGTGAATAATGTTAAAGTTTCATTTCATATACTTCTGATCCAAGGCGTGTCCAATGTCTGACATGTGTCTGTATATGCGTTTACATTCAATTATATCATTTTTTTCAAATTACTACAGGTGTTGTCGTGTTATGTCCAGTGTTCGTGATTATTTTGGAATATTGATATGGGGGCTCTAGGTTGATAAAACCCTACAATTTCAAGGATAAACTTGAGTTCTGGCTTTTAATAAATTTAACATCTTTTTGGTTTTGAGATGTTGTGGTGATCTAGTTTGTACCTATGTTGTTTGATTTGAGTTATATGCAGATTGTGTATGATGACATCACAAATAGAAGCAGAGGATTTGCATTTGTTACTATGGGGAGCGTGGAGGATGCTGAAGAAGCAATTCGAATGTTTGATGGCACTGTAAGTCTCTATTGTTGATTACATTTTAAGTATGGTATGATTGTAAAAATAAAGATTCCAAAGTGTGCCAAAATCATGGTGGTGGTGTTGTACAACAACCTGCTGCACCCTCCTTATAAACAACCTGCACTATCACTTGAACCTGGTTTATAAATTAATTAGTTTTGATGTTTTAATTAACATTGTCTTATAATAGTATATAGTATGATAATTTATTAATGTATTCTATTATAGATGAAGATGGACATTTAGACCATAATGATTTGGTGCTTAATCAAGGCTTAGTTGAAAATTAGTTAGGGCCAATACCTTGTTTTCTTGTCTTATTATCATTTTGGGTATAAATTAGGCCCTGTTTGGTTAAATAGCTTATTTAAGCACTTATAGCTTAAGTGTTTATGTATAAGTTATTTCAATAACAAAACATTAAATAAAGTCAATCTTTATCATATAAGCTATTATAGAGTGCTTCTGAAAATAAGTTGAAATCATCTTATGGACATGTAGTCAGTTGATAAGTTCAAATAAGTCAACTCAAACAGACCAATAAATCATTTGGAAGATATCTATATTTTTCTTGATTTAAGAAATATCTTATTCAACTAGCTTTCTGTTCCAAATTGTCAATTGCAATTCTATTGTTTACTGCATTGAACAAACTAGCAGAGTTCAATTCTAATGGTAATGGCTATGATGGTGAACAGACAGTTGGAGGTAGGGCTATTAAGGTAAACTTCCCAGAAGTGCCCAAAGTAGGCAAAAGGGTACAAATGGGCTCAAACTATAGAGGTTATGTAGACAGCCCTCACAAGATATATGCTGGAAACCTCGGTTGGGATATGACTTCCAAGCATCTTAGAGAAGCCTTTGCTGAGCAACCAGGCTTACTGAGTGCCAAGGTCGTCTACGAAAGGAACAACGGAAAATCTCGTGGATATGGATTTGTCTCTTTCAAAACTGCTGAGGATGTAGAGGTTGCTTTGAGTGCTATGAACGGCGTGGTATGGATGAACAACTTTTTTTCATTACTAGTTTTGCAAATTTTGTTCTTGTGATATTTCAATCTAACTATGTAACAATTTTCTTTGTATTTATAATGTACTGTTTTTCAGGAGGTTCAAGGCCGACCTTTACGACTGAATTTGGCTGTAGATAACAGGAAGCCTTTATCTCCTTCGGTAATTGATCAAAATAAAGGAAATAATGTTGATAGCTTGGAAATGTTATTTGGAATAAGCAAATGATGGCATACTAATCATTTTACGACTGAAGAAGCAATTCGAATGTTTTCCTCCCCCTCTGTTCAAAGTGGTCCCTCGTCTCGTATTTTTCTGTCAATTACTAATCATGTTGGCATACACTAACTACTAGATCTATGTCAATTATTTAGTTTTGTAATGATGGTGAGGGACCAGAACCCAAATCCTCTACAATCGGCTTTACCAACTTTACCGTGTAGTCGACTGTAGACTGTTAGATGAAAACAGAGACAATCTCTCTATCTTAACCGAACGATCTGTGATTGGCTGCAGCGTAAAGTCATCTATAGACAATCCAATGTGGCCATGCATCAAAATCCCAACTCCATAATATGATGTAGACAGTCCTTTCAAAAGTAATGAATGCTGTAATCATGTTCAGTTGGCTCTTCAAATTTATATGTGATCTACATTGTCTTTCATTAAGCATTAGAGTTTCCTAGTTTAATGAGATAATAGAGATTCATTTTAAGGGATTAATATCTTTAATTGCTAGTAAGCATGTACATTTTTGCAGGATGGAGCCTGAGGATATTTCAGCTTTCACCAGACTATGGAACCTTGGGATATCTTCAGTGTAGAAAGACAGAAACTTGTGTATATAACAAACAATAAAAAAAAAACACATTCTTACTTTACTTTCACTTTTAGCAAACAATTTCCACGCAAGGACAATGAACCTATGTTGTCAAGAAAGTAATCTAGACGAAACAATATTGTAGCAGATGAAAGATTTGTTCTAGTAACTCGTAAATTTTAAGTCCTGGTTAAACAAATGTACCCTTATCCTTTTTCAAATTTTCAACCATTTCCCTTTTCGTATTTCTATTTATATTCATCTTCTGTTTCTTAATCATCTTCCTTTTTCTTTCAAGAGTGAAGCTCAAAAACGTGCATTGCCATTAACTAACATTGTCATTCTGTTCATATCATGCAGCCGTTTATACCATATAACATTTTTAGGTTTGGACTAATCTTGCAATATAACAGTGATAAGTTTATGCACCTCTCGATGAATATGATAGAAGTCTAAACTATGAAAACTTGAGGCAAAACTGTTGTAGTCTTCCGCTATTGATCCCAAATAGGATTGTTGGTGTTGAGTCTCACTGATCGAGGTGATCACATTAGATGAATCTGACTCAACAATCAGCTTTAGAAACAACATATCCTTTGCAAATTTCAATCCCTTAAGCATGGCCAAACCTTCTGCCACATCTGACTCTTGCAACGACAATATGCACCAGCACTGCGCTGCAACAACCATGCCTTCTATGTCTCGGTAATGAAAGACATTCGTAAGAGTGATGCAAACCAAACTGTTTTAACCCAATCACAGTCCATAAATAAATGATTAATTGACTCGTTATGCTGATCGCAAACACAACATAACGGGGAACATAAGTTGCATATTAGTTAACTCCTCTTTTAAATAGAGACTCTCTTACTGACAGACTCTTATGGAGAATACGCCGCATAAGGTGCATATGACGCGTAATTGTTTTAAGCTTCCATAGTTTACTCCATAGATTACTCTCTTGAGGTACGACACATTGATTGAAGATGAGCATCTCATTTCTTCGTATTTGGAATTTGTAAGCTGACTTAACAGAAAATTCACCAACTTTATTCTCTCTGCATATGAAGTGATCTCATGGATTATTGAAGGAAAAAGGGATTTGAAGGATTTGTTGAGCCTCAAAAGCAAGGAAGGTAGCATTAATCAATTGAGAATTCCATTCTTTCCGATCTGAATGTATTAGTTTTCCACATTTGAAAGAATACAATTTGAAGGTTAAGGAGACCAAATTCTATTACCTTGCTGATATGGTAACCAGTTATCACCCCAAATTTTAGTACTTTTACCATCACCAACTCTCCAAAGACCAACATGATCAATAACCTCCATTCGATCTTGAAGAATACTCCTCCAAGTGTAACTTGGATTATTTCCAAGAGTTGCATTGAGGAAGTTGGTTCTTGGAAAGTATCGCCTTTTCAAGCAACCGAACAAACTTTCTTCATTCTGAATAATACGCCATCCTTGCTATGCCAAGCTAAGTTAAACTCCTTCATGGTCTTGAATATGATCCCGCCTTCATTTTTCTCTTTATATAGGGAATTCCATGACACCCAATGAATTTTTGGATCACCTTGTTTTCTCCCCCATCAAAATCTACTAATCATATTTTCAATGTGTTCACACAGGCTATCCGGGATCTTGAAACAACTCATGACATATGTCGGAATCACTTGGACTACTGCTTTAATGAGAACCTCTAGCTGCAAAGGACATATGATTCCCTTTCCAACCTTTCAACTTCTTCCAAACTATATTTTGGACAAAGTTGAATACCTTTTGTTTAGATCTCCCTACGTAGGATTAATATTTTATAAATAAAACTAACATGTGAATTGTAAATTGCGAAGGAAACTCCTCGAAAATATGAAATCCCTCTCAAATTACCTTGTCGCGGAGTTTTGAGCCATTATCAATGAAATATTTTATAATTTTCTGTCACTAATTTTTAACAATGACTTTTTTAGTAGTGGAGAAAATATACTTTATTTATATTTGGTGATTAAG
>Ga0228710_1011820_pt1 | contig 11093 bp, 8 predicted proteins | sample MedpolnodulmetaG_FD_177995 | JGI IMG/M metagenome (GOLD analysis project Ga0228710, IMG submission 177995) | Root nodule microbial communities from Medicago polymorpha collected in Santa Monica, California, United States - pink nodules | ecosystem: Host-associated > Plants > Roots > Nodule... | reverse complement strand
CCATTTTAAATAAAAAAAAAAAAAAAAAAAAAAAAAAAAACTTAGGAATGATGGCGTAATATTAGAGTTAGATCATCTTCAAGAGGGAGTTGCATAGAGGTTTCTTAACAACAAATCATTGTTTTCATGTGCAACATTTAATTTTTCCTTATATAGATTTATTCGAAGTTTCTTAATTAAGGAAATTCAAAATTGAAAGTGTAAAAGTCATTTTTAAATCTACATGATAGGAGTATTCAAATATATACTTAGAATTTGTGATGAAAGAAGTTTAAAATTATGTTTAAATATGTTGAGTGCAACACATTTTTATATTAATTATTCGCTTAGTTCATTAACCAAAAATTTATACTATATTAACTATCTAATTTGTTGTCGAAATTTTAATGGAAAATTTGTGTAAAAATATGATTTCTCTATTTAAGATACCCAACTCTTCTATTTTTGAAGTGACTTGTTGTTATTGCTGTACTTTTTTTTGTGAAGTTAAAATACCAGAAACATAAGCAAGAAAAAAGTTTTCCTGATTAATTTGGGACATTCTACGACCTAGTTCAATTGCCTTGTTACTTAGCCAATTCAACCAACTGGTGAGCTGCATAATTTAAATTACGCTATCTAGAATATCCATAAGCATTTTACAGTCCCGACTAGTTGGATCAATTGAAGCTACTATTAATCGATAAGGAAATGTTGAAGAGTACCCTTAAGACAGGTTAAGAGGATAAAAATAGAAAGAGCCAGCTAAGTTGTACGAACAACAACCGACGAAATTTGACGACAGTTGTATACACTTACCATACTAGGGTGGTGTAGGAAAATAGGTAATAAACGGAGGACAGAAATGTAATAAAAACTTTAAATTAGTGCATTTAGTCGGTTTTGGTGTTCCTTTCGTAACTTTTAGAATTTCCCAAATAGAAATATTGCATTGAGAAGTGATAAAAAATGATGAATTTAATTATTTTTTAAAATTTAAAATATTGTTGAATCCAATGTCAACCTACTAATTTTACATTTTTAACAAGTGCCTTAAGGACACTTGTTAGCATAATCCTTAATACTCCATTGGTTAGTGCTAGTTCAGTTAATTCCATTTTTTCATGAGGAGAAGGCTTTTTATTTTGGCATTCTAATTTGATCATTTCATTTTAATGATGGCTTAGAATAACTCCTCTGGCTTTCATACAAACAAAGCTTTCTCACATCATACATTTCATATATAAATATTTCCCTAAATTTACAAAACAAGGTTAAGTATTTGCTAAAACATGACAAGAATTGACCATAATTATTTATCTATACAATCAAAGTATTTAATCTATTTCTTGAATCACTTCAAGCTTCAAATTCATAGATGGTGCAACAGTATTAGTAGTTGTATTAGCTAAAGTTGTAGGTCCATAAGGGTTGGAGGGAACTTTTAACTTGTCTCCATCTCCTTGTAACATTTGCATCACAGTTTTCATAGACGGACGATGCATAGGTTGCCATTGGATGCACCAAAGTCCCACGATTGCCAATTTTTTCGCAATTCTAAAATCTCCCTCTTCATCTATAGGGATATGTATTTCTTCTCCTTCGAGCAAACCGTGGATCCAATCTGGATATAGAACTTGAAAATTTTCTTCATTTGCGGTTGTGTTTGTATTCTTTCTTCCTCCAACAATCTCCAATAACAACATACCATAGCTATATATATCAGACTTATAAGAGACATTCCCAAAGTTTCTGGAAAAAACTTCGGGTGCCATGAATCCTAATGTTCCTCTGGCTGCGGTCATAGATACAGTACTTAGATTCTTTGAGCACATCTTAGCTAAACCAAAGTCTGTAATTTTTGGGGTGAAATTGTCATCTATCAAGACGTTATGAGGATTAATGTCAAAGTGAAGAATTCGTTGATCACAACCTTGGTGAAGATACTCGATTCCATTGGCTATGCCTAGAGCAATTTGTTGCAACTTGTCCCATCCAAGGAAACTATCTTTGCTGCTAGGAGGTGAAATGAATTTCTGCAACGAACCATTTGGGAAAAAGTCATAGACCAGAGCACGATGAAATCCATCGGCACAAAAGCCAAGCAAACGAACAACATTGAGATGGTGGATTTTGCCCATAGTTCCCACTTCATTTATGAACTCCTTCCCATCTCCCTCTGCGTTATTGAGCATCTTAACAGCAACTTGAATTTGACTTGATAATTTACCTTTGTAAACAGCTCCATGAGCTCCTTCTCCTATCTTATCCTTAAATTTATTTGTGATTCTCTTTATGTCAGCATAGGAGAATCTAGTTGGCTTTAAAGCTTTGTAATCCTTCAAAAAGTTTTCGATTCTTGTATGTTCTTCCCCTTTCATCCTGAAATGGTGATGAATTCGAACAGTAGCACCGAGCACAAGCACTAACAAAGCTGAACCGATGATTACACCTGAAAATTTAGCATTTAATATCTTAAAAATCTCAGCTATATATATAATAAAAAATTAATTAAAGAACAAGAACAAACATGTCTCACTCTCTAACCTGCAGTGGATAGAATAATGAAAGAAATCTTCTTTAATTTGTGTTCACATTTCAAGCATCCTATGTCAAAATTTGTTCCAGACCATGTGAATTCAAGTCTGTTGTATTGAAGCATATTTCCATCAAATGAAGAAACACGATCAAACAGTTTAATGCAGTATACAAGATCAGAATCAACGATTGTTTCAAATTCCGAATCAGTGACATAAATTGGACAAGATTTGATATCTTGCACACCATCATCCATTTGATTGTCGTTTCTGAGTTGTACTACTGAAGAACAATTGAAAACACTAATATTGACAGTTTCTGAAATTCTGGAGAGATAAGGCTTAAAAGGATAAAAGAATGAAAAGTTGTGATCAAGTAAAAGTTGAGATAAACAATTTCTGGGATCAGATAGATCTATTCTTTGGATTTCGTAATAAATGTCCCTAACGATGAATTTTAGAGGGACTGGATAAGTAGGAAATTCAAGAATCTTGGTGTTGTGTTTACAATTGAGATTAAAGTGACATCCAATGGATGCATCACTCAGACCAATTCCAAGGTTGAGTAGCTGCAATATCATTACTAGTATTGTGATTGTGAGTGACATGTTGAATTGAATGAATCACTTTTCTAAATTGTATAATTTCATATATATCTTAGCAAGCCCTCTTGGAGGAGGCTGAAAATAGAAATATACTAATAAGTCTATGAATTGTAAGTTGAAAATAATGCTGCAAAAAAATATAGATAAAGAATATTCCAAGTCCAAGACCAACACGACAAAATTTCCATCAAGTCAACAACTACTATTTTGTCCTTAATAAGTAACTTATGCATTGAAAGTCATGAAGGACGGCTAAAAGATCCTTCTCAGGTTCTGTGGACTCTTTGATAATGACTTTGACTTTGTCCTTACAAGTTACAACAAGTATATATGTATTTTTAATCCATTTCAGCATCAGTTAGTCATGAGCAGAGAAATGGAATCCTTTTCCTGCTTCCTCCAAGTATTCATGGTACTTGTATTAGTACTTTATTATCATCATCAAACATGTGATGCCGAAAATACTAATCACCAAATATATTGCCCACCTTCTTCATGCGGCAAAATCACAGACATACAACATCCTTTTCGACTTAAGAATGACCTAGCAACCTGTGGTGATCCGAGGTACGAGTTATCCTGTGAAAATAACATCACAATGTTAAGTCTATTTTCCGGTAAATACTATGTGAAGTCAATCGACTACAAAAACTACACAATTCGGTTAGTTGATCCCGGAATTCAAGAGGATGATTGCTCCTCCATTCCTCGCTATTTCTTAACCAAATCCAATTTCACAAGTTCTTACAATTATAACTACCACGGGGATCCATACGAAGTCGGTGGTAGCGGTCCAGTGATATACCTGAACTGTAGCAATCCAGCGAAGAACGATATTATGTATGTCGATACATCTCCCTGCGTCAAGCGGCATTCCAAAGGCTATGTTTATGCTATTGCTGGCGACATCTACACTGCGAGCTTAAATGTTGATTGCCGTGTGATGCTTGTTTCTATGTCATCACTCGTTTCTACTTCTATTCCTTGGTTACAGTCCCAGAATATTTATCGAAAAAATCTTTCCTACTCGGAAATTCATGGTATGCTAAGCTATGGATTTGATCTTTCGTGGACAAAACGTGTTTGTGAAGATTCTTGTGGCATTAACCAACAGCACTGCAACATCGATCAAAGCACGGGACATGTTAGATGTGCGTCTAATTTTTGCTTTTCTCCACTGGGAATTCAAATCAAATGTGGTAAGTAGGACTTCATTGATCATTTCATTAGACAATTTTTTTTCAAACCATCGAATTAATTCTTCTTATATTATTCTTAATCCATCAAATTAATTCTACAATTACTTTAAAAATATAAGAGATAATAGAATATTTAGAGGCTACTCTAATCGAATGGTAATTGTTAGAGATTGTTTATTACATTATAATAGAATTATGATACCATAAGGACATGCCAACTTGACCATGTGCCATTATAGCTAGTCTGACTAGAGGTGGGAATATATCATCTCAGTTATAGTACAGCCTAGCTTGTTTGGGCCTAGTTTATTTATTGAAAAGGTTAGGCTTACGTTTACGCAAAAATTCATATTTAAATAGCCCTTAGTACTGTTGTAACTTGCAGGTTTTACAGTAAAATAGACTCTAATGCCTTTTCAGCATATTTATTAGTAGGTAAAATGGAGTATTATGAAATGGCCTTTGGACACTATGGTGTCCCTTATAGTCTAACAATGTTACTATTTCTTTTTAATTTTAGATTTATATTTAACAATGAAATTATATTTCTTTCACTCTTGATAATGCCTAATACTTGCAATAAAAATATCCATTGCACGTTTACTCAAAAGTAAAATGAAAAACCGATTAATTATTGAAAGATAAATGAGGACAAAATTGATTGGGAATTTGATCTTTATACATCAACACCATTATAGATTATATGAATGAGTTTTTAGATTTTGTACACTTTATGCATAAATTGTTTTTTGAGAGAATTTATACATAGATATTAAACTATTAATAATATATAGATTGCATTGTTCAAAAACTTCTGAAGCTAGGCACCGCACAATTTGTTTTGTTATATCACCAAAAGGTTAGAGCTAACATTTTTATTGTGTTTTTCCTTTTTTAGAACATTTGTCAAAGCTGCGTATATTGATGGAAGGTAAGAAAATTCTCTCTCAATAAAATTTACTTTTCTATAGAACATATGGTTCTTGCTATATACACTACAAGAGAAATAGATTTTAGCATCACCTAAAAATTGGATGTTAGAAGGCAAAAAATGGACGCTAACAGCATTTAGTCTCAGATTAGCATCCAAAAAATTAACGACAGTAAAAGCGTCGAAGCTAAACACTAGCATCCTATTGATGCTAAAATAGCATTCACAAAAGTGGACGCTAAAACTGATGCTAAATGCCTATTTAAAGGGCATCTATAAGTAGACGCTACTTAGCTTCAGAATCGATTGATGCTATATTCAGCGTCTGTGAAATGTAAATGCTAAAATCAAGTATAAAATACTGAATTTTGTCAACGTTAGTGCTGATTGTGAGGACGCTGACACAAGATGTCAAACCAATGCTAACAAACAATCCATAACTTGAAAATATGTTCCCATATCAATATAAGAATGTTCCCATATCAATAAAATATGAATCAAACACTACCTACGCTTTCTTTCAAAAAAGTAGTTGACGAAAAAAGTAGAGTTCATATTCCATAAAAATTCTTTCATGTTGTGGAATGTGCACCAATCAAAAAAATGTTCTCCCTCTTTTGTTGCAGAAAACCACTAGCAATAACTGAAACAAACCAATGTATGTTAATCACATCGTAGTATAGGAAACCCAAGAGTAGTCAAAACAATAATTAGTAAAAAAAGATGCCAAAAGCTTACAAAAAATCTTAAAAGAAGGCATGATTTGCCAACACCAGTGTCTCTAATTAGAAGAAGCCTCAATGCATCACTACTAGAAAAAGAAAAATTAGCGAGGGAAATTAGTGACGGAAAAAATGAAATTCCACACAAATTTCTTGGTCGCAAAATTTAGTGACGGAATTAGAGAGGGATTTCACGTTTTCCCTCACTAAATATCTCTCACTAATTTTTGTTTTTTTAGTAGTGCATAATCTCTTAAAAGAATAACCACAACACACCCGTTCTTATCACTGGATAAAAATCACAGTTTTCTTCTCAGTTTTCACAAGAAAGGAAGCAATCACATAATATTCCACAAAAGAAAGTCCAATAACCAAGCTTCTATGAACCAAGTACATAAGAACTATCAAGAACATAATTTGAAAAACAATACGGCCTATAATCAACTCATTACCCAATCAGAACAATTTACAAAACAAACAAACATACAATGAAACTTTAATAACACATAACATATAAAGGCACAAAACACTCATTTAAAACAATTTATATATATTTTAAACAAATCACATAATATTTACAAGAGTTCCATTTCCAAAATACTCATTAATGGTTAATCAGCCCCCACCTTAAATTAATCAATTTTGGCCGACCTATTACAGAATATTGACCCTTCTATCCTGATCTAAGACATGCAGACATACTTCTCCAAGCATAAGAAAATAAATCCCAACATAGGAAAGAAGATCAAAGCCTCCAATAAATAAAACAATAACCCAAGTAAGGATGGAGAAATTTAATTTTCATTGTTTTCTTAATACCGATGTATAGAATGCTCGGTTAGGGTTTACTAGCAGATGCACAACCGCCAATTCAAATTATCCACCTATTACCACCAATTCCCCACGTGGGAATTGTATGTGGATTATTATCTCAAATTCTACTCCCATTAGCATCACATTTTGGAGTGAGTTAATTACTACTACTGCAATCCCAATCTTCACGTTATTAGAGGGTTCCGATCAGCTTTCCATTCAAGCAATCTCCTTCCTTCTTTTGGTTCGATTGATCACACTTAATTTGTTGCAACTTTGCTTGCCTCAACATGTTTGATTCGCAGGCAGAGCTTGCGCTTCCTGCTACTGATACAACAACCGCGACAACATTACTTCCTACAGACGTTGCGGCCGTTATTGCTATACCATTTGCAAACGCAACACTCTCTCTTCCTGCACCAACAGCCATTCTGAAACCATCTTTTGCACAAGCCCTTTGTGGCACTCATGTACAATTTTCTGACCCAATACCTGCAACATCTATTCGTGGGGAAACACTGTCTATCAAGATTACAAATTATGCATATTTTCGAGGGTTAGAGACATATAAATATAACCTTCAGAGTAGTCTAGTTTTAAACAAAGGAGACAAACCTTACACTACCAAGGATATAGTTGCGAAATTACATAAAGTATGGAAAGTTAGTGGACAATGGCGTCTGCTTTCACTTGGTCGGGGGTTTTACAAATTTTTTGTGCTTCTCATGCTGATTTGCGCACAGTATGGGCAGCGGGTACAATCATTTTGAAGCCAGGTGTGCTTTGGTTATTTGAATGGACGAAGGACATTAACATTCACACATGCAATTTTGGATTCGACTGTGGGAATTACCACAAGAGTATTGGATGAAGAGAACTTTGTATGAGATTGCAGGGGCTGTCGGGACTCCATTACTATTTGATAATGTTACTAAGAATAGATTGTTCGGACATTATGCAGGGTATTGGTGGATTTGGATCTTTCCAAGGAAATTTTCTATGAAGTTATGGTTGAATATGAGGGTCTGCAAGACTTTTGTACCCATTGCAAGAGCATTAGCCATAATGTAACATCTTATCAATGGTTACATCCGAGGAAAGCGTACAAAAATGAGAAACCAGTCGACAAGGGTAAGAAACCGATGAACTCAAAAGACAGAAGCAAGGGTGGAAGCCACATGATAATCGTGAAGGTATTGGTTCCTCTAAGGCTTTTGAAATTGCAGCATCCCAACAGAAAAATGACACCCACGTAGAGACCCTTCAGGTTGCTGAAATTCAACATGAGAATGTGGAGATAATTAGCACTCAGGCCCAACAATCAGTATCGCAGGTGGGCGTTGTTCCTACAGTTAATGATGCGGCACAGTTAGAAAGGAACTTGTTGAGACTTCCCCCACAGCAGATTGTGATGTCTGGTACTACCTTTCACATGTCACTGCAAAATGTTTCTGATGAAATTATAAGGCCACAGCTGGTCCGGATGTTCAGAAAATCATGGTTGATCCGGTCCAGATGATCCGGTGTTACAGAAACAAATGGTTTCATTGCAAGATTTATTATTGAACAGTGCCACAACTGACATACCATCCACTCCTTATTTGACGAAGGCGCGGACGAAAGCAGCATTTAAGGTGAAGACTATTTTAACCCGTTCAGGGTCCACCCCCTACTCCTCAATGAAAACTCTCGGCCATGGTTTAGTGGGCTCGGTGTGGTTTGACTCACTGCCATTTTCTTTGTCATTACACTTCTTTAGGGATAGAATTGACTTGTCTAACTATCAATTTCCCTAGGATTCTAATTGTTCTTTTTCTATCACTATTTTTTCTGTGGGTATTAGCCTAGTCCCCCCTCTTGTACATATTTTTCCCCTTTTTTAATAATATATATGGAGTAGGCGGTAGAAGATGGGAGTTCCAGTTGGGTGTCAGCCTAGTTGGGATGTTTCTGCACTCCTTGATACCTTACCTACTTCTTGCCTTATCAAAAAAAAAATGGAATCAACCAAGATGCTATTGGACAGTCAAGTATCCAAAAGATTAACTTTTTGATAATGTAATATACTGATTTTTTCAATAAAAATAAATAAAGATTGACATCCTTTAAAATAGAATAGAAGTAGAAAGTATCACTAACTATTTTGTCAACCAATTATCATCTCATCCTTTAATGACTAAAAACCATTTACATAACTCCCTATTTATCTTAAATACTCAAAATTCCACCAAAACAAGTTATAAACGTAGACCTTTTAATCCTACTCGAGGTAAATCCTTGACCCTAACCAATATATATCAAGGCTCCAAAGAAGTTATATACTCATCTGTTTCAAAACAATATAACATGTTTAAATAAACTCTTTATTTCAAATCTGAATTTGACATATTCATTGTGAAATCTACTCAGCGTCAACATTTGTTTACAACAATTAAAAACTCAAATTCAAAAGAATACTATTTTAAGCCAATATTACTCTAAACTATGATTTTCAAGGATATAATAGTACCAAATAAGACTGAACAACAACTAAGTCTAATATATCCCCTTGGGCCATATTAAGAAACTTAAAATCATCAATATAACAAAAATAACATGTCTAACTGAGTGGCTTCTTCAAAAATCAGAAATAATTATAAAAATACTCTAAAAATATAATTTACGGAAGAAAAAAAATGAAGTAAATGGCCGCACGTCACTTTTCCGACACAATGGAGGTGAACTTCGGTGTAGTTTCCGCCGAAAAAGTTATTCGTAAAAATTAATATAGGGTTTATGTTGCAAACCTCATGGGGAAGAAGATGGTTGGATTAATTTTTCAAATGGAGGTTTGTGGTGACCGTAAAACAAGAGTAAAGGTGATGGTTCAAAAATTCCAACATCTTAGATCTGGAAAATATATTACGGGGTAGTGCAGAGGAAGGAGAGGTGATCACATAAATGGTGTTTTCTTGGCCAAAGGAGGTCGAATGTCGAGGTCATGGTGGTTGGAAGTATTGGAAAAAAAATGTTTTTAACATTACCCTTTGAGTTTTAATGATAACAAGGTATAAAAAATTGTCAATTGGATATGCTAATATTTGTACAAGTATGCAGGACCATATACAAAAATTTAGTGTCTCTTTAAAGCATAAGGTTCTGGAAGAACAACTGAGAGCAATGGAATCAACAAGAAGGAAGCTTGAAGCATCTGAAGAAAAGAGGTTCTGAAGACAAAGTGCTCCTGAAGTGCTAAGGTCATCAGAAGCACACCTCATCAGAAGCAAGATCACCAGAAGCAGTTTTCATCAGAAGAACTGAAGATCATCTGAAGCTTAGAGAATTAAAGCTTCAAAGGTTGTTCATATGATTTAATCTCGTCTAGCATTGCACAAGACTGAAAGAACAAAGCAACGGCTAATTCAAATGGATTTGAAGGTATTGGATGCTTTTACGTTGGAGAGAGTTGACAAAGCACAATTGTACGAAGTGTACAACCACTATCTCCACTACTCTGTTTTGTGTCTGCAATAGGACAAGAAAAACAACTATGCATGCACCAGTGTTCCTCCAGACTTGGAATGTATTTGAAATTGATCCTTCATAGGACAATAACCAAATCAGGCATAAGATCATTGGTGATTTGATCAAGCTTCAAACGACTCTTTTTGATGTGCTGGCAATTTCCAACGTATCTCTCACACCTCTATATAAAGGAGTAAAGATCTTCTGTTTGGATATGCAGACACAAACATATATGCAAGACTCATACAACAATTCACAAGGGCCAAAACTCTGTTGAAATTGTTCTGCATCAAAAGTTCACTTAGAATTTCTTATCAAATTTCATATCTTAGAAATTCTAGAGTCATAAGAGTCTGTATCTGATTTGCATTGTGAACACCACTGATTGTATATCAAGTGTTCAACCTCAAACAAATTTCCTTGTAATTTTGTTTGAATAGAAGTCTCTTGCTTGTGTGCTTGAGCATAGGAAGTCTCTTGATTTAGTTCAGGAGCATATGAAATCTCTTGCAGGTGTGCTTGAGTAATTTGAAGTCTCTTGCTAGTTGTAGCAGTGAGCAATTGTAATCAGATATTACATTTCTAGTGAACTCTCCTTGTAAGTGCAAGGGGGACATGACTACTTTCGGTTTGTGGAAGGAACCTGTATTATTGCTTTGTATCTTTCTTCTCTCTCTCTCTCTGTTTTATCCGCTGCATTTAGATTTTGATTATCACTTCAGAAGCTGAACTCTATCTGCTTCTGATCAGTGACTTCAGTAGGAGAAAACGAAGAAAAAGTAAACACAATTCACCCCCCCCCC
>Ga0228710_1011817_pt1 | contig 11097 bp, 7 predicted proteins | sample MedpolnodulmetaG_FD_177995 | JGI IMG/M metagenome (GOLD analysis project Ga0228710, IMG submission 177995) | Root nodule microbial communities from Medicago polymorpha collected in Santa Monica, California, United States - pink nodules | ecosystem: Host-associated > Plants > Roots > Nodule... | reverse complement strand
TAAGGAATTAGGGAATTATGATTAGATAAGAGGACTTAGGATCAAGGGATTGACCTAGGTTAATTTGTTAATTCGTCGTAACTTTGTGACATTTGTAGACTTAAAGAATCAGGTTGCTATTGAGTGAAGTACAGATGAATCGAATGACCTAGTCATTTATCTAAATTATTTCTAAAACCAACTTTAGTTTCGTCGTTTTATTTACAATTGCACTAAAAACCAATTTGCCTAAGGCAACCCCCAATTTAATTACATCTTAATATTGACGTTTTTGCTACGAGGAAATCAAAACAGTCTCTGAGGAAACGAATTATTTTATTACTCGATTTAAATTAGTACACTTGCTAATTTTGTATCATCAGTCCTTAAAATTACTTACGTGTTGTCATTTCAGCCCATATATGGAAATATTTATTGAGTATTGAGAGATTATTTTAGTGTCATGGACTATTGTGACCGATAAAGTGCACAATCAGAGACTATTTTAGATTTTGATACATTGAACGATTATTGTGACTATTAATAACACATTCATGAACTAAAGTGACTATTACCTTTTTTTAAACAAGAAAAAATTAATAGTCTCTTTATTATATACATGTGCAAAATATTATTGTATACACGTGTAAAATATTTGTCATTTTTGTTACTTGATGTGGCAATATATTAATATTGTATATATATTGAAAATAATTACACACTACCAGAGCATATTAATTAAACCAATTTTTTTTTAGGTTCTTTTCTTAATTCTTGTTAGCATATGACTTATTTCATCCATTTTAAAATATTAGTCGTTTATGTTTTATGTATGGTTAAGAATTAATAGTGTTGAGTTTAAAGATAAAATTTGTGTCATTTAATAAAATACTCTTATTACTTGTAGTTAATGAAGTAATTAAGTTGAATATTACAATGATTATTTTATTGGTTAATATATATTAGATTAATTTGTATATTGTTTTAAAAAAGAATATAACATTAATTTCTATCTATTACTTTTTATTATCTAATGTAATAAAATAAAATAAATTTAAAAAAAAAATTAGATTACCAAATGAATTTTATCATCTTCGAATTTTTTTTCAAAAATTAGATTAATCAAACGGATTTTCTCATCCCTAAAACAGTTTTGAAAAATTACATCACCAAACACATTTTCTCCTATTGTCTTTTTAAAAAGAGTTTTCTAAACTAGGTTTATAAAACAAATTTTAAAAACTAAAAACCAAAAGTGATTCAAACAGCCCCAGTGTTTATTTTCACTTTTAGATGTTTTGGAAGTGTTTTTCAACTTTCAAATTTCAAAAACAATTATAACTATAAAATTACATTGGACATATTTTTAGGAAATCAATTTTAGAGACTAAAAGCAATTATACCTAAAGTTATTATTTCTAACTTTTGAATTTAGAATTGAGTCTAACACAGTCTAAAAGTCTTAACTCAACTGGCAAATGCCGAAATTGCAAGGCCAGACGTCGTGACCCAGGTTTGAACCCAGGACCTCACAATTTTATGTGAATTTAATTTCAGTGGATTACCACTTCATCTAAGACCAAAAATAAAATAAAAAAGAATTGAGTCTAACACACAATATTTATAAATCAATTTACTTTTACATGAATAATTCCAAACACAAATACTTTTATTTGCAACTCACTTTTAACATAATCAATTTACAATCCTAAAATAAAATCATAATCAATTTAAAAAATCGATTCATAATCAGTTGGTGTGGAGCTCCCTTGGTCACCTCTTTAAACATATCTCCTGGTATTCATCCTTATCTTCAATCTCCGGTCAGTATGTTCATTAATAATTTTGCTTGGAATATCCCTTCAACTTTAACACATCTTTTTCCAACCCTGCAAAATATTGTGAGAAATGCTAGAAACATACATTCTAACACATATTTTTCAACACTCTTTGATTGGTTAGAATTCACATAGGACCCACCAAAATTATATGGGACCCACATGATTTGGTGGGTCCCATGTGAATTCTAACCAATCAAAGAGAGTGTGTTGAAAAATGTGTGTTAGAATGTGTGTTGCTAACATTCCTCAAATATTGTTGACAAAATCTATATTCCACTTATTGAAAGGGATGATCAAATTATCTGGAAACATACTCATGTTGGTAGCCTCTCATTTAAACATGCTTATCATTATCATTGCATGTTAGTCAAAACATCTCTTAGGCAAAAAGTATTTGGAATATTTCTATCCCTCCTTCCAAATCTCTTATGGTTTGGAGAAGCTTACATAATAAATTACCAACAAATGATAACCTTTCTGCAAGAGGTTGTCAGCTCCCATCAATGTGTTCTTTATGCAAGAAAGGCCAAGAAACAACTTCTCATCTATTGTTAGAGTGCACCTTTGCTAGAACTTTATGGTAGTGGCTAAGCTCCATTATCCCCTTTATGCAAGATTGTTGTTTTATCAGCTGTTATAAATTGTTTAAACACAATTTGGTTTTGCAGAAATCAAATTAGATTTGCTAAAAAAAATATTAGTTGCAGATGAGCTATCAATCTTATAATATCAAGCACTGCAATGACAAGTAATAACTCAAAATGTGCTGCAAATTCCACCATTGCTGATTTTGTTTTTTTAAAAGCTTTCTCTGTCAAGATAAACTATGGAAATGCTCCAAGAATCAAGGAGATTATTTGGCAGCCCCCAGTTTTTAACTGGATCAAATGCAATATTGATGGTGCATCTGTTGGGAATCTAGGTCCATCTGTGTTTGGAGGGATATTTCAAGATAGAAATGCGGAGTTCCTAGGAGCCTTTTCTTATAATTTGGGAATCACTAATTCTCTGGTTGCTGAACTTAATGGTGCAATGTACGCAATTGAGTTAGCTCATCAGAAGGGTTGGAATCATATCTGGTTGGAAACTGACTCCATGTTGGTAACCCTAGCTTTTAGGTCAAAAAATATTGTTCCTTGGCATCTGCGAAATAGATGGGAAAACTGTACGCATCTTACAACTTCAATGTCTCTTATGGTTACTCACATTTATAGGGAGAGGAACCACTATGCAGATCTTTTGGCTTCCATTGGTCTTTGTTTGAATACCTTTTTCTGCCAGGATCATCTACCTCAACAAATCAGGGTGGATTTTGCAAGAAATAGATTAGGAATGCCTTATTTTAGGTTCTATTAATTTTTGGAGGGTTTTGGTTGTTTGTCCCATAGTTTTAAAACTCGACTCGGTCATCGACTCGGCAGGGGTACTGGGTCACTGGGTCAATGGTCGAACCACTGAGTCATTGGTCGAACCGCATGACTGAACCGGAACCACTCGGATGACTCGGTTAGATGACTCGATCTTAGATTAAATTTATATAGTTATTTAACCGGATTAAATCGAATTGAATCGGATTGACTCGGTCACTTTAAAAACTAAAATAATGACACCTGTAAAATAAAAAATCTATCCAACAATAATAATTTCAAAGGCTAATTATTATAAATTTAATCGGATTAAATTTATATAATTATTATTGTCATTAGCAACAATAATAATTTAAAAAAAACATGAAAACAGAGGAGTAATGGAGGGAGTGAGGTTTTGGAGTCTTTCTACCCTTTTTTGACCTTTCTAATCCCAGTTTTTTCTTTTTTTTTAATTGAAAAATCCAAAACGACGTCGTTTTTGTAAAGCTAAAAGCAAAAAAAAAAATAAAAAATAGAGAACCGGTCAGACAAAAAACTCGGCCGAGTCACCGGTTTTTACCGGTTTTGACTGGTTCCGGCCGAGTCAACTGCATGACCGATCCAAATGTTGGCTCGAACCGGGCTACCCACCGATTCACGGTCCGACCGGCCGGTCCGAGCCGAGTTTTAAAACTATGGTTTGTCCCCCCTCTTTATTTGTCTCTTTTTTGGATATTAATATATTTTAGGGTCTTGCTTATCTAGCAAGACTCCTTTGCTTAAAAAAATAAAATAAAAAAAATATACACTAATTGAGTTTTTTCTCAAAAATAATATTATAAGGACTAAAGGGTAATTTCATCTCCACAAGCCCATAGAGAAAATCAAAACGATGTCGTTTAACAACCACGAAAACGCTTGAAATACATACAAGTGCTGAAAACTCACGCTTCTTTCTCATCGAATCAACAATTCAGCTAGGGCACGTCTCTCTCTCTTCGCGGCCTCCTCTCAGATTTGCGCCGCTGCGGTACTTTCATCGATTCTTCAATTTCAATCGCTTACTCGTTTATCATATTCGTATTTTCGCGATTTCGCAATTTATATGTATATTTTTTGTTTGATTTACCTTGCTAGGTTTTTCATTCTGTATCGATTCATATGAATTTTATGGATTTCGTCATATATTTTGATGTTATAATCATAATCGTTGAATAATGTTATTATTTGTTTTCGATGATTTAGATTTCACATGCTCGTGTTTGTTTATGTCTTAGTGTTAGTATTATTATTATTGATATGTATTATCGTGGTTCTAAGTTTCTGATTTATTTGAGTTAGTGTATTTAGGTTTTTTGTTGTGATTTGTGTCGTGTGATTTTTGTTATTTTTGCGATTTTGCAATTTATATGTATATTTTTAATTCGACTCACATGAAATTTTTTGATCTAGTCATATATTTATATATTGTAGATCATAGATTAGATTATAGATGACATGCACTGTTTTCTGATGATTAAGATTTCAGTTGCTGTGTTGTTTTATTTAATTGTAAATTAATGTTAGTATTATTAATGTGTATTATTGTGTTGATCATTTATGATTTATTTGATTAGTAATTATAGTGATTTGTGTCGTGCTATGAAGCACAGATACTCCTCGGATTAGGCGTGCCCCCTGTCATACACAGGGACACGACAACCGACACATAATTACACTGGATTATGTTATTTTCTCAAATTATTAGCAGTGTTGGCATGTCCGGTGTCTGTATCCACGTTTCATAGGTGTGGTGTTAATTGTTCATGTGTAACTTGACATGGGGGTAAACTGGGTAAGAATAAGGTAAACAGAAGGAGCTATTTGCAATAATATACTGTTTTTATTTTTAATCAAATATTTCCACTTAAGAGTTAAGACTATTTGTTTATTAGTTTGTGTTAGAATTTGTTAATGGAGCTGGGGTTTTATGTTTTGGGGGATTTTTCTAGTGAAAGAAATGTTAGGGGGGATATTATTGAATTTGATATTGATATTGATATGGATAATTTTTCATGTGATGTATTGTCAAGAAATTGATTCTTGTATGTTTTCCTGTTGCTTACTTTATTGGATGAATTGATCTGTAATTATAAGTATGGGAGTATTCGTTTCTCTGATTCGATTATAGGAGAATTTGATGATTGTGCTGGATCTTTTTGTTTTGGGGGATGTTTTCTGGGGAAAAGGTTAGGATGGGAAAGATGTATCTGTATCGAATTTCGATTGATATGTTTGTTTGAGTTTTTGGAGGGATGAATTGATCTATGGTGAGGAGTATTGTTGGATTCAGTGTAATTTTTACTGAATAATTTCTGATGTCCAAGTGTATTTTTTGTTGATCTTGCATTACGTTTAATTTTTTTTTCCCAGTTTTTATTTCTCTGGATATAGCTGATTTGTTTTCTTTTTTATTTCTTTCAAGGTTACTAGTCTCTTATTGTTCAGAGATGGCTGACGCTCATGATACCGATAAGAACATTGAGGTGTGGAAAATCAAGAAATTGATCAAGGCCCTTGAAGCTGCCAGAGGAAATGGGACGAGTATGATTTCTCTTATCATGCCCCCGCGTGATCAAATTGCTCGTGTTACTAAGATGCTTGGCGATGAGTTTGGAACTGCTTCAAACATCAAGAGTAGGGTGAATCGACAGTCTGTGCTTGGTGCAATCACTTCTGCCCAGCAGAGGCTTAAGCTTTATAACAAGGTTCCTCCAAACGGACTTGTTTTGTATACTGGTACAATTGTGACTGATGATGGGAAGGAGAAAAAGGTGACTATTGATTTTGAACCATTTAGGCCTATCAATGCGTCTCTCTATCTCTGTGACAACAAGTTTCACACTGAAGCTCTCAATGAGCTATTGGAATCTGATGACAAGTTTGGATTTATTGTCATGGACGGTAATGGCACATTGTTCGGGACCTTGAGTGGTAATACTAGAGAGGTGCTTCACAAGTTCAGTGTCGATCTTCCAAAGAAACATGGAAGAGGAGGGCAGTCCGCTCTGCGTTTTGCTCGTCTTCGCATGGAGAAGCGTCATAACTATGTGAGGAAGACTGCTGAGCTTGCAACCCAGTTTTATATCAATCCTGCTACCAGCCAGCCTAACGTGTCTGGATTAATACTTGCTGGTTCTGCTGATTTCAAAACTGAGCTTAGTCAGTCAGATATGTTTGATCCCCGTCTTCAGGCAAAAATACTTAATGTTGTAGATGTATCTTATGGAGGTGAAAATGGGTTTAATCAGGCTATTGAACTATCTTCTGAAATTCTGTCCAATGTCAAGTTCATTCAGGAGAAACGCTTAATTGGAAAATACTTTGAGGAAATCAGTCAGGATACCGGGAAGTATGTCTTTGGTGTTGATGATACTCTACAAGCTCTGGATGCTGGAGCTGTTGAGACACTCATTGTCTGGGAAAATCTGGATATGAATAGGTATGTATTAAAAAATAGTACTACCGGTGAAGTTGTCACCAAGCACTTCAACAAGGAGCAGGAAGCCAAGCAGGCCAATTTTAGAGATCCTGAAAGCGGTGCTGATTACGAGGTTCAGGAAAAGACGTCTCTGTTGGACTGGTTTGCAAATGAATACAGACGGTTTGGTTGTACCCTTGAGTTTGTCACCAATAAATCACAAGAAGGCTCACAGTTTTGCAGGGGTTTTGGTGGGATAGGTGGGATCTTGCGCTACCAGCTTGATATGAGAACATTTGATGATTTTTCTGATGATGGAGGCGTGTATGAAGACGAATAGCAATCAATGAAATGCTTCCTACCACTGGTGCAGGAAAGGGAGGCCAAAGTACCTGCACTAGTATGGGAGGCGGTAGCACGTGCTGCTGCTGCTCCTCCTCCTCCTCCTCCTTGTCTGTCTGCTGTGTTGCGTGGAAAGTTTGATTGCAAAACAAGGTTCAATATTAATGCCCTTTCTTGTATCATTTCTTATATCATTTTTAGCATATATTTTTCTATTATACCTGGTGTCAATTTGTTGTCAGAATTATGTTCCATAAACTATGTTGGTATTTATTTTCAGCTGCTTTACCCCAAAAGTGACGCCTGATGTGAATTTTAATGCCCTTGCTTGTCCACCTATCATTCCATCTCCGGCAGTACAAATTTCAGCAACATTGCCAGCAACAGCTGGTGAGAATAATCTATCATTTCCTGGTAAGTTTCAATCTATTATTGGTGTTAGTTTCAATCTATTATTGGCGTGTTATTCCTTATTCAATACACAGCATGTCTCTAAATTTTTGCTGTTTTGTGTCATTTAGCTCCTCTGCTATCTGCTTGTATTCACAAGGGCAAAAACAAAGTCGTACTCCCCAGAGAACACAACCTATTGTCAACAAAGGTCAGTCCTCATAATAAATAAGATAATATATGTCAATACAAGCGCTTTTTAATTTTTTATATCTCAAACTGTTAAGCTTCCCTTAAATCAAATTTGCTTGCTATTTTTTCTTCATTCTTAACATGCTTCTTGTCAAGTGAGGCTCCATTTGTTTGAAAAATATTTTTTTTTATATTTTTTTTTCTAATCTGGGAATTGACTGAGCCATGTCTTTTCAAATTTGGACATATTGATACTAATCTGTCTTGTCCCTCAAACCTAGAAGAATACAGTCATGCATATTCTTATCGGTTACTTAGTGAAATGTCATTTCTATTACAGCCATGGTTTCAAAGATCTTTCTGCGCTGTGTTAGATAATAATATTCTAGCTTCTTTTTTCTGGTGTAGTCTTCTGAGTGTATTTTGAACAAATTGGAAAATTTGTGTATTGCAGTCTTCGTTGAACCTGTCTGTCGATGTAGCGTAGCAAAGCTTTGACCAAGAAGCAGCTCGCTCGCCAAGTTATCAAGGTGCATTTTGTTTTACCTCTTTCCATTGAATGATGTTTTAAGGATAGTATAGGTCTTGGCTATCATTGGATAATTGATTAGAGAATTTATGTTGTTTGATGGTGAATAGCATATGATTTCATACTCTTAATTTGCAATGAAAAGAAACTAGTTAGTTTCTTTGTGTTGAATGCTTATTGTTAGCATTTCTACCAACTTATAATTACATACTAACATTAAGTTCCATTTTCTTATAACGGTAGGCAGACAGCCGTTTGAAATAATTTTGATTATGATTGGCCAACTTTGATTTATAGCTTTGTTTAATTTATTTTCAAGAACCACCAATATTCCATTGCTATATGTAGTGACCACTTCAAGTGTGTATTCATTAACTGAGTTGAATAAACGTGTAACATGGTTTTGTAGGTGAATGAGATACTTCGATCAATGTATGCTTTTCTTCAAGGAAAATCGAGCCTTTGTATGGCACATCAAAGCTCGTGTCTCTGACTTACATCCTTTGTGCCTCAGTTATGCTTTAGGAACTTTTGCTACATTGAATTTTGTTCTTTTTTGTTTTAATTGGTTCTGTACTCATGGTTTGCTTTATTTGGTACTGTACTTATTGATAGAGTGCTTGATTGTGTGATATTATGAAAACTTCAGTTTGTTATTATTGAAATTAATAAAGTAAACTTCACATTTGAAGATTATAAAAAAAATACTAAGCAAATTTTGCAACTGAGGTTCTAGTTTAAATTGGGGCTTAAGGCAACCCTCTTGAAAAAAAATGTTGAACAGAATTAATCGATAGGAGCCCCATCACCATTTGGATTTAAAGGAGAAGCTTTAATTTCTTCAGCAAAGGGTAAATTAGACAGGAAAATGTTGTCATAGTCATGAAGAGCAGGTTGTTAAAGGTGCAACTGTTTTGAGAGGTGGTTGAGATCCTCAATTAGTGATTAACACCACATCACCATTGTATAAAAGAATGATAAGCTTTGGAGCTTCATAAATTCTTTCAACATCCTTCAACTCAGTACAAAGTTGCCTACTTTGTATACTTTCATAACATACTACTCACCTTTTCTTTTTCTTTTAGATGATAAAATTTGTTTCTTCAATTCATGAAGTAATTGAAATTGAACGTTAGGAAGTTCATAAAGATCTCATGGTTCATCCACAAGTTTCTGCCCTACTGAAGTAAAAAACCAGTCAATTCTTTCTTCGTGGTGGTCTGGTGGATGAAATTTTCTGCAAAACACTAACAGTTATGGTTATATCCGTCTTAATCTGAAAAGAATACTGAGGAGCATGTTTAAGGATTTGGAATTTAGTTTTCAACACATTAAATGACCTCAAGATAGTATTCCTCACAGTTTTCTACTAATGAAGTTGCACAAAACAATAGGCTCAATAATTGTTTGGAATCTGTTGCAATGGTGAATATGAAATTTCGTAAGGATGACAACCGCTAACCCAAGTGCGTTTAAATGATGGCATGAGTCTTTTCAAACTTAACTAAGTTTCAATTTAATTTTAAGTTTGAACATGAAACACCGTTAAAACTCTTATGATCCAAGTTTCAATTTAATCTCAAGTTTGGACATGAAACAACGTTAAAACTCTTATGAAAAGTTTGTCATACATTTGAATAAGATACCAGAGTTGGTTGTTGCACTTTCTAATATGATCATTCTCATTTTACATTTATTGATTGATGCTCTAATTGGTAGACAAATTCTTATTTAATTTTGATAAAACACATGAATTCTTATTTTATTGGTTGATTGATGCAATAATGTCAGAACCAAAGTTTCCCTCTAAAACCACTCTTTTAGCCATTTCTTGGCTTATATTTGTGCACAAGCTGCATAAATTGGGTGCTATAAAGGAGACTAGCTTTCAAATTCAAAATTTAGAAATATTGAGTATATGAAACCTGTCAAAAATTATAGAAACTCAGAAAGTGTGCTCCATGTTTTAACAGAGCAAATCAGCCTCGGTTTGGCCTACCTGAACATACAGACTTAGATTCGCTCTTATGATTGGAACTTGTCGTTCTTCGCTAGAGTCCTGAACCTTATCGGCATTAAAAGTTGTGCAGTCCAGTTCACTATTGTCATTGTTACTAAATTTAGATTAACTAACTTGTCCATTTAGATTAACTAACTTGTCCATAAACTGAGTTATTCAAGTCCAATTTCACTCAAATTTGGCATGTAGGCATATTTATGAGTCCTAGACCTGATGGAATGAGTTCAATATTCAAAAAAGTTGCTGTTGCAGTGTCGGTGCAAGCCTAACCTTTAGTTTTCTAAATTAAGCTTTTAACTTGGTGGAGGTTGGCTACTTGGAAAACATCTTTGTCATTTCTTTCCAAATTTTGTATCAAGAGTCTATCTGAGTTTTAAACACGTTAGACCAGGTTCGAAATCAATGTTCCTCTTGGAGATGACAATATATTACTCATCAAGGAACTGGTTTCAACATTCAGAATCCTTATCATTCAGAATGTCACCCTTGAGGCAGAGACCCTTGATGAGTGCAGTTAAAGTTATGGCATTTGGGTGATAACCCTTCTTGAAAATCTTGGCGAGTACAGAAAAAGAAAAATGGTTTTGACCCAATTGAGAAAAACAATTAATCAAGATGTTCAAAGTGACCAAATCTGAAGCAATTCCGTTAAATTCCATTTGTCGATGAAGTGAAATAGGAGTGTGGTAACAATTGATCTTAACAAGAGAACCTAAAATCTTACCAAATTCAAAAATGGATGGGGTAGGGTTCGATTGAATGATGAAACGAGATCGTGTTTATTGTCATCTTGAAGGATTGTTGTTGAGCTTGAAGAAGAAGAAGAAGAAGAAGAATAGGGTAATAAACGAATCAGAAAATTAGGGATGAATACAGAGACGGAAGAAACATGCCTCAAATTTGAAAATGACATAGTTGTTTGGTTTGCGTAGATAACAATGTTGAGGTGAATTCTTTGTTTGAAAGATAGATACATACGGTTATTTCATTTCATT
>Ga0228710_1011815_pt1 | contig 11102 bp, 6 predicted proteins | sample MedpolnodulmetaG_FD_177995 | JGI IMG/M metagenome (GOLD analysis project Ga0228710, IMG submission 177995) | Root nodule microbial communities from Medicago polymorpha collected in Santa Monica, California, United States - pink nodules | ecosystem: Host-associated > Plants > Roots > Nodule... | reverse complement strand
TTGTCTCAATACTTTCATCCTCCTTCATTCTAAACAGTTCATACTGATGAACAAGCATAGTAGCCTTGGCCTCTCTGACTTTCTTGTTGCCCTCATAGTTTGCACATAAAGAGGTAAACATAGCCTTCGCTGTAGACTTGTCACTCATCTTTAAGTACTCCTTATGAGGCAAGGCAGCCACCAGAATGCCTCTAATCAGATGATGTTTCTTATAGAGCTTTTTCTGCTCAGTGGTGTGAGCTTTTCTATCAAGAGCAACATTAATAGCCATATCGTTATTATTTCGTGCTTCCCAAGAAGTTAAAGGTAAAAGAAAGAAATAGAAAAGGAAAGAAAGAAAAAAAAAATAAAGAAAAAGAAAAGGTTTTTTTTTCAGTCTAATCGTTAAAAAAAATTAGTCGAATTGCAATAACTCCCTGACAGCGGCGCCAAAAACTTGATGAGTAAAACCGCAAGTGCACGGTTCAACCGAAGTAGTAAAAAGAGAGTATTGTTCCAACAGAGAGTTATGAATTCAATTAACTTTCAACAATGATTAGACCTTTTCAAGTCAAACCTTAAACCTAGAACTTTATGTTAGACCTTTTTTCTAAATACAAGTTTCTCTTTAGCCTATCATATCTCCCTTCGGTCTCAGTGAGTGTGTTTCTCTAGCAACCATGCCTATTTTCATGGTTGATTGCTATTGAAATTCTTGAAGCTCGAAACTTTATTGTCTTAAGGTTTTCTAGACAATTTTCATGTTTCACAATCCTTGTCTATATTCACTTGTTCCAATATTAAAACTTTATCTTTCGCTCCATCGCTTAATATTTGTGATGAATCAATAACAACTATTAAACTTCATCTTTCGATCCATCGATTAATATTTGTTATTGATTATAAGAACAGTGAAATAGATTAGAAATTAGGTTTACATAAAATTAGGGTTTAAGGCTTGGTTTGATTAGGATTACGTCATTAGACTTATCCAAAAATCCCAATACAAGAAGAGCCTACTCACTCACGTTCATTGTAGACATAGAAGAGAAGAAGAAGAACATAAAAGTAAATAACTATAAAATAAAGGTGAACTTTTATTCCAAGAACAAAAGATGGTTTTACAAACTAGATGGTAGCTCTATTTATAGTCTAACATTGACTTGAGCCCCAAGAATTAAATCACTAAAGTGTTGCACAAGAAACCATGGGCTCTAGGTCAGAAATACTAAAATAGGCAGTTTTGTCGAAGAAGCAAAAGCAGCAAAAGGGCAAAAGGGGCGCGCCACTTGTTATATTTTTGTACAAGATCTTCAAATTCTTTGCACAAGATATTTTTGTATGAGATCTTCGTACTTTTGGTATGAATCAGCTCCAATTCTCCTTTCTTTTGCTCCAACACTCCATCTTTCAAATATTTGTTCCTAAAATAAAATAACTTTCAATTGAAGTAAAATAGTTCTAGAAGGAAATAAAAACATATTAAATTTAATTAAAATAAACTTAAATATTAAATAAAGGACACTAATTAATGACTCATCAAACATAAATAAGCATTACTAGTTCCAACGTACTAAAAACACATAGAACAATAAAATTCTAAAATAGACACGAATTAGATGTTAAAGACAATGCAATCACTCAATAACTTGTCCAATATAGGGGTTAAGTGCAACATGATAACCAACTGATTTGTCGATTATCAAGCATTTAGGAAGTCTCAGTCAGTTGTGATTGAGCAAGGGAAGTCTTTAGAAGTTGTCCAAAAGTAAAGAGAAGTCTCATGGAGTTGTCCTTGAGGAAGAAGTCTTTAGGTAGTGTCCTAGAGCAGGAAATCCTTGCAGTTGTGCTTGAGTATTGAGAAGTCTCTCTGAAAATTCCTTAAGCAATTTGTAATCATGAGTGATTATACTGAAATCTCTTAGAAGTGCAAGGGGACTGGACTACTCCTGTGTTGTGGACAAAATGTGTTTAACATACATTACCCTTAGAGTTTTTATGATAACAAGGTATTAAAAATTGTCAATTGGATATACTAATATTTGTTCAAGTGTACAGGACCATAGACAAAAATTTGATATCTTTATAAGGTTCTAGAAGAACAAAAGAGAGCAAAGGAATCAACAAAAAGGAAGCTTGAAGCATCTGAAGAAAAGGAATTTTACATTCAAGAGCCAAGCATATTGAAATCAAACACCACTCTATTAGAGATTATGTTCAAAAAGGAATTTTAGATATACAATTCATTGATACTGAACATCAATGGGCTGATATATTTACTAAGCCTTTAACTGTGGAAAGATTTGATTTTATAAAGAAAAATTTGAACATGCACTTTATGTCTGATTAAATCTGCTTGCTCCTGAATAGGAATTTAGGTCCTGAAGTCGTTCAGAAGCTATAGTTCATCAGAAGCTCTCTACTGAGGTTCTGAGGAAAATGTGCTTATGAAGATGACATCAGCATCTGGACTCCAGAAGATGGACTTTGTGCTCCTGAATAGCAGAGTTAGTGGAAACGTTGGAAGTTACTTTTAGTAACACATGTCCCACTAACTTGCCAGTTACTCTGAGATCCTCTGACGTGGCTTAATTGTATTGGTGTATAACGTAAGTGGGCAATGATGAATTTATGCTTTCAATGTACTATCTCGCGCCCCCTATGTCATTAATGTTGTGTTTGTTTGTCCCCTTCTAAATTGCAAACGTTTTTACTCAAAACACTTAGACAAAACACACACTACTCACTTCATAACCTACACTTGCAATTTTCATACTGAATCTGTGCGAAATTTCTTCGTCCTCAATCAAAACCCTAGAATCCTAAATTTCTCTTCAACATCAATGGCGTCTTCAAGCTCTGTTCCAGAATCAATCATGCAAGAAGCTTCTACTGACGAGATCAAAGGAAGAACCATGTCTTTAGAAGAATGGGATCTTAAGATTCAAACTGAGAATTCGGTGAACTTCACTTCATTAGCACGTCATGGTTGTGACATCAGAAGTTACTACGAAGCATAAGGTCTCATGGACTACTTCAATATGTTGAATCGTCCAACATACAAGACACTTCTGGGTTAGAGCGCATGTTTATGACAGGAAGGCTGCTAAGTTGGAAGAAACTGAAAAAGTGCCTATTGATCCTACTCTAGAAGGAAAATCAAGGGAAGAAATGGGTTTGGAACCATTCAGATGCACTGAAATCAGGTCAAGCATCATGGGCATCCCAGTTTTCATTTCAGAAGAAATTATTTCCTTTGTTCTCAGAAGACCATCAGAAGGAAATTACAAAGGTGGTATAGGTAACAGCAAGACCAGTCCTTTGAATGAAGTGGTGAATCAGTCAATGTTCAACAACACAAAGAAAGGTGCCTACTGTGATTTGAGCATAGAGAAGAAAATGCTCTTGAAAATCCAGAATGAGAACCTCCTACCAAAAGGTGGTGGTAGTGATCAACCCTCCTTGGAGCACAGAATATTCCTTCATTACTTCACCATGATGGAAAAAGCAAATATGCCCAAGTACATTTTCAAGCATATGATTAAAGAGCTCAGGGAAAGCCAGGATAATAGAAGATGAAGGGTTCCCTATGGAAGGCTAATCTCAGAGATCCTTCATCAAGGAGGGATCCTGAAAGCTCTTAGCAATGTCAATTTCTTCACTGATGAACAGCTTGATACTTAAACAGGCAAGATCATCAATGGAAGAAATTTCAGGAACATAAATTTGATTGAGAAGGAAGCCTATACAAAGCTCAGCACAGATCTTAAGGAATCTGATGCAATGTCCAACCTGATGGAAGATTTTCCTCCAATCTACAAACAAGATCCTCTTGATGTTCAGATGAACTACATCAAAGATCACTTTGCAACAACTGGTAAGAGGATCAGGCTTGAAGATGTTCTTGAAACCATGTATGGTGGTGCTTTACTAGTAGCAAAGAGCAGGAAGACCAAGAGGAAAGCACTCACTGAAGATGAGTATCTGGAAGATGCTTCTGAACACCCCTCCAAGAAATCTAAGAAAGCTAAGAAGGAGAAGGCTTCTACTAAAGTGAATGAAGTTGGTCCTGCTGTACCAACCATTCAAGAGGAAGTTCAGGACCTTGATGCTGATACGGTTTTGGACAAAATGACTAGAAGTGGCAAAGTTGTTAGCACTTCTCAAGCTCAACCTCCTCAACCTTCAATTCCAAAGAAGAAAAGAAAAATTGCTGTCAGAAAGCTGAAGATAGCAGAGTATGTGTCTGAGGATGAAGAGCAGATTGTAGCTGTTATTGATGTAGTCACAAGAGAACTAGAGAAGAAGAAGGCTGAAGATGTTGCTACATTTGCAAAAATCAGAGAACTTGCAAAGGGGATTGAAGTTTCTGCATCAAGCATAGAAAGGGAAAATGCTGGTATTATTGCACAAGAAATTGTTAAAGTTGCTGAAGAAGTACAAGAATTGGTGACCTCAGTAGCTGGAAGTTTGCTGATGATTGTTGATGAGAAGTCTACTGAAGATGCTCAGAAGCATGATGTTGTTGGTTCAGAAGCTGCTGCTTCAGAAGCTACAAGAGGTAATCCTGACTCTCTGCACTCTGCTAATATCATTGAAATAGAATCTAGTTCAGAGTCACTGATGACAGTCTGTCATTCCACATTTTTAGAGTCTTTTTATGATAATTTTGAGTTCACAAGCAAGCTTAAGCAGCAAGAAAAGCAAGAAAAATAGAATATTTTGAAGAAAGCAAAATCGTATCACAGTTGTTGAAAACGTGTCACGATTTGGAACACAGGATGAAATTTATTCGACATTGGTTAAAACGTGTCACGATGGCTATTTCGTGACATGATTTTAGGTACCCTAATTTGAAAGTGTTTACTTTTTGTGGTGTGAATTAAACAAAAGAGGAAAAGTGAGTCCAGGAAGCATAACATAGTGACATATATTTTTGAGTTGATACACATAATACATGGAGGTGTCGCTAGCATTAAGAAAACTAATTGGGCTTTGACCAAATCATCATGATGTTGACTCAAGAGAACAAGCAACTAGGTCACTTGTGTGATATAAAAGGACGAGCTGCACATCACAAAATTCATTCACGTTTTGGCACAAGTGGATCACGTTTTGGCACAAGTGGATCACGTTTTGGAAAGAAAGGGGAGTCGCGCATTCCGAGACAAGGAGAAGAGCCAGCAACGCATGCACAAAGGAGAATAGCATATCAAATTGAAGGAATTTTCATGATCAATGTTGTGTAATTTCTTTTATCTATATTGCTTATCCTTTTATATGTCTTGTTAATTTATAGAGATTAGGTCTGAGATGATTCTGTGTAACCCTAATTGAGTCATGTTGCTGTAAAACTCTATCTATTGTGAATGACAATCTAGTTTTTATTCAATTCAATTGTTCTTAATGCTTTTTATATCCTGATCAAATATAAACATGATTTAGTGCGAACTAATGACTACTGACCATAGCTTTCGACTTAGACCTAATTAAATTGTTCTAATAAACATGGTTAGTCTAGGAATGGATAATCGTTTGTCAGTGATATTATGTTACCGTGCTTAAACCTTCAAAGATTATTAGACCACCTAAGGGATTAGGGGCTGTAGTTTGAGAAGAGGGTCCTAACTCAAGGGATTGATTGGGACTATTTTGTTAACTATCGTGGAACTAGAAAATAATTCATAAGAATAGTTGCAGTATACCAATTAGGGGAACATAGATGATTCGAAAGACCTGATCTCATCTCTCTTTATATTTTCTAACCAAATCTATATTTTCTAAACGAATCTTTATTTTATGTTATTTAATTTCATGCAATCAAATCAAATCTATACAAATCATATTTTGTAACTAAATCCTAAATATTTACTTTATTGCTAAATTGAGATTAACACAGTCCATGTGGATACGAACTTATCAATTTTATCACTTCGATTCATTTTTAGTACACTTGCTAAAAGTCTATCAGTGGGCTCGGAAGATTGCAAACTCTAAGGATTCCCATCAACGCATCATTCAGATTTTTCTGCGACGAAATAATAATAAAATTCAAATCTATGTTTGGCAGGACAAAGATTCAGAATAACTTTATGACATAAACACTTGCACAAGTGTTTGAACGAGTTTATGGAAATACCTTATGACATATTCCATAAACTGTTCATAATTGCGAATGAAAATCATGTGAAATTCGTTTAACCGCATCTCCCCTATGATTAAAGAAAGAGTCTATACATAAACGGTATATCCAAATACACTCTAAAAACTCTAAAAGGTGAAAGAGAATACAAACCTTTTTCAAGTAATCTTTCAGCTTCGTTATCAACAGTGTGACTATCTGTAAGTCGTATCGCATTGACTTTCTCACTCTTATTCATACTGTCACTGTTACTGCCCGTCGCCAATACTGCTCTACTGTCACCGAGATTGTATACAAATCATTACCATGAAGAAGCAAAATTAAAACACAAGATCCAATTGAAACTATATCCAGATGTTCCCCTATTACCTGTTCAACCATGTACAAGAAATCATTCCCATTTCTCATCCTGACTGAGAGCACTTTCTAGACTATCAAGTGCTCTGCGTGAAAAAGATTTGTGTGATGTTCTTGACAGAAAATTAACCTCGTGACAATTAAGACTATCACTCAACTTATATCGAAGGAAGAAGTGAGAACCTGGCTTAAATTCCAAAATTAACCTATCTATGTAAGATATGATGGTGTCGTAAAGTGTACCAGCAAGAAAGTCAGCTGCATCTCTCCCATTAAATCAATCATAAATTGCACAGAAGAGCCAACCATTTTCTTCAGAACAGTCTGCTTGAACTCTCTTCACCAGCAGCTCCTCCCGCTACTTGAACTTCCTTGGCAATAAGAAAATTGTCGCTACTGGAACGGTCACTCACGGATTTCAATGAGTCGTAGTCAAGAATATCACTTGGAGCGAAGAGCTGCAACTTAGGTATAAGAGACTACTTGAGAGAGAGAAAATGATAGTCTGTCAAACCGTGAAAGACTTGGCGAAGATGGTATTCTACGAAACGAAGACCCAACTTGGAAGAATTTCTCCTCCTATCTCACCATTCCAAATGTTTGTGTTGGCTAGTGTGGCATTTGCACTTAAGGCAGCACCTGACAAACAAGAGAAACTACTCATTCGACGAACTTCAGGAAGGGTTTTGTAGCTGTTGGTGATCTCATTAGGAATACCTCTATCACTATTGCATTTATAGCCAAAACTTATATTAATTTCTCCTTCAGAACCAAGCATGTTTGTCTCCTGTATTCAGAAATTCATTCTCAACACTATCAACATCACTATAGTCTATACATTTCAATAGCAAGAAAAAAACAGCAAACTATAAAATGTAGCCATACTATAAAAAAAAAAAAGAAGGAAAAAAAAGGCAGCCCGGTGCAAAAAGTTCCTGCATAAGCAGGGTCCGGGAGGGACAAATCAAAGATCACACTAAAAATGACTTCTTCCAAACATGAAGTCTGGTGAATGAGACTCACTGTGTTGATTCTGCCCCAGCAAATAAAATACATGCACATAGTGAAACCAACCAGGGAGAGATACTTCCAAGCAAGGTTGTCAAAATCGGGATTTTGCTTCAAGTCGGAAGAGATGAGCAAAATCGACAATCGTAAAATCGCAACCAAAATCGAAGGATTGTACTCAACTACTTTTGTAGAATTGATATAAGAAATTGTAAAATCACAATCAAAATTGATGGATTTTAACAAAAAAAAATTACTAAATATATGTTATAAATGACTTAGTTTATAAGAAATCGTAAAATCGCAATCAAAATCGATGAACTATGCCTATTTTGGGATTCTACTATGGATTTGAGTCGTTGAAGGTGAAGAAAGTCGCAAAATCCTGGATTTTAGAATTTAAGTTGGGATTTTGACAACAATGCCAAGTACTAGTGAAACCAATAAAGGGAAAATGATTTGTTTCCTTCCTTCCTTAATACTGTTATTTCTATCTTCATTAAAATATTGCAATTCAGGATAACAAAGGGAAACAAATTCAGCAGAGAAGGAATCTTGTAAGATAACAAACTCACAGTTATGTCAAAACAAGCAACTAGTTCATGATAAAGAACACAGGAAGAATTATTTATAGAAAAGTATATATCTTTTATAGACTGACCTTAGGAACATAGTCATGAAGAACACCACAACAAAGCTTAGCAGCTTCATCATACAGTTTTATGTCAGCAGAAACCTAAATGACAAGGTGAAGATTTTTATAACAGAAGTGCCAAATATAAAAGGCAAATTATAAGCGCTTTAACTTACATTTCCTTCGAATGGAAATTAATGCATTAGCCTCTCTCTCTAACTCCTTTTGCTTATTCTGCATTTCATTTTGTGGAATTACACCTTTATATTCAACCCATTGCCTGGAAAACCATACACCAGAAAGTGAGAACCATCAAAAAATGGGGACATCACATATCCATCCAAAATATGCGAGAGTGGTTGTCAAAATCGGGATTTTGCTTCAGGTCGAAAGAGAAGGGCCAAATCAACAATCGTAAAATCGCAACCAAAATCGAATGATTTTATAGAATGGATATAAGAAATTGTAAAATCGCAATCAAAATAGATGGATTTTACCAAAAAAAAAATACTAAACATATGTTATAAATGGTATATAGTCATAAATGACTTAGTTTATAAGAAATCGTAAAATTGCAATAAAAAAATCAATCGATTTTACCTATTTTGAAATTATACTATGGATTTGAGTTGTTGAATGTGAAGAAAGTCGCAAAATCCTGTATATCGATCATATAGCTTAATAGCTTATTCATAGATCATAGTGGATGTTACTTAGGACTAATTACTCTCATTTGCCATATAGTAACCGAGTAGTTACATTGAAGTGAGAGACAAGTGTGGCAGTAGAATGAAGCTTCCACATGTCACCATAGTAATCCAGCTTTGTGGAACTCTTGTCCATCTCTACCACCACCCTACTCAATTCCAGAAGTATGTGTAACAAATGCAAAACCAAAACCAAATGCCAAAATAACACATGACTTACTCTTATGTTAAGTAATCATTTAGCTTGGTCCAACCGCCATCACAAACTGCTTCCTCAAGTCAAACATGTTATTATATTTTACTATTATACTGTTACTGTTATCTTTTATTTTTATCTTAATTTTTAGTATATATCCAATAAAGCTTCTTTTTTTTTTTTTAAAGGATATAAAGCCTTCTATTTAAATAGTCAAAATATCTTTATTGATTTCTTTAAAATCAGAATCTCAATTTCTTTTTAAGAAATCTCCAAAGTAATTTTTCACCTCGTATTAAGGATAGGTTGTTATCGTTTTTTTAGGATGTATTATAGTATTTTTTTTTTGCTAGTATCTTATTTTCTTATCAAATCTTATAAGATTTGATTTGATATTTTTATATTACGTGCACCGGAAACTTCCTTGGGTTCAGAATTTCGCTATATATAGGGTTTGTTCTCTGACCTTTATTATCAACAAATTTCAACACCCTTCTCTCTTCCCTTCCCTTTATTATCCACAAATTCTTTGTTTGTTCTCTCTTCCCTTTATTATTGACAAACTTCAACACGTTTCCAAGGGTTTATTATCATGACTTCTTTAAAACCCAAGAAAGAAATCAATAAACTTAAAAGCCGCAGAAACCAGACACCGATAAGCATCGTAAAAGCTCTTCCAAATGACTTATTGGTTGATATTGTGGGTAAGGTTGCTTCACGTTCAATGGCGGATCTTTGCAAAATCAAATTAAGCTGCAAAGAGTTTCTTAATGCTTCAGAGGACGGTTGTGTGTATCAACATGCAGCTATGGATAAGTTTGCATTGATTCCACTTCCATGGTTCACCGATGAAAAAGAAGTCTCGTTCTTGACGCGTTGTAGAGAAAGTGGTAACTTGGATATTTTATATCGTGAAGGAATGGTGCAATATTTTAGTACTTTGATGATGAATTTAGGGTTTGAGAATTTGAAAAAGGCTGCATTAGAGGGTCATCATGAAGCCAAATATGTTTATTCTATGCTTTTGATGGCTAATTGTGATGATGAAGATGGAAGAAAGCTAGGGTTTGATCTCTTTGGTGAGTTGAAAAACTCTACGTGCATTATGGAATGTAGAAAGAGGGTGAAATCTTTTATTCAAAGCATGTGGCTGAAAAATGTTGTGGTGGCTCAAAATCAAGGATTGTCTTTGTGTTCTTCTAGCACATGCCACAACCATGGGACAAAGAAGGTGGTGAAGAAACACTCAACATGGTCTATTGATGACTTTGATAGTGATGTTGTTGGTGTTTGCAAATATTGCGACGGAAACTATGAATTGAGTTTATTTTGTAAGATGTTTTAGGTTTAACTATGAAAACTCGAAAGTACAAGCACTACTTAGTTAAAGTCTAGTTATTATTCTAGTTTAAAGTTGTTTTTTATTTCTCTACTTTAGATTCGATGTTAGTATTGTGGAAACTCAAAAATTGAAGTCTAGTTATTTTTCTTTGGTTCAACGTGTTTTTATTCAAGTTAAGTTATTATTTCCCTAAAACAAAAAAGTTTGATTATTATTTTTGTTTGTGAATTTTTCTTTTAATTCTCCACGTTTATCACAAATTGTAGAAAAACAAAATATGGATTAAACCAACTTTTTATGACTAAATCCAGCTTCTTCATAACTAAATCCTTCTATTTCCTTATGAGTTTAGCTCAATTGGTATGGACAATGCATAATATATGCAAGGTTTGGGGTTCGAACCCCGGCCACCACAAAAAAAAATTATTTATCACAATATTGTTGGTTGATCATTTATTTTCTTTAAATTCTTTATATATTTTTTTAAATATCTTTCCTTATTGTTTGGAAAATATTTCCATGTGATTGGTGAAAGTGAGGCTTGGTTTGACAAATTGATAACAACCAATGCATGAGACTACTAATTTCTTTTGAAAGCTTACCCAAAAAAAATATTTTAAAAATTAAATTCAAATTAAAGAAAAAGTGTATCGTTACAGGAAAAAATATATTTTAAAAATTAAAAAAAAAAATGTATTGTTAAAGGAAAAGTCGTACGGGTTAAAATGGTAAAAAAA
>Ga0228710_1011811_pt1 | contig 11104 bp, 6 predicted proteins | sample MedpolnodulmetaG_FD_177995 | JGI IMG/M metagenome (GOLD analysis project Ga0228710, IMG submission 177995) | Root nodule microbial communities from Medicago polymorpha collected in Santa Monica, California, United States - pink nodules | ecosystem: Host-associated > Plants > Roots > Nodule... | reverse complement strand
GAAGGATTATAGAAATGCATGACATGTCCATTAATGTCATGCAGAAAATTCCATTCACATCTATGTTTGGCTTTCACATTATTGAAATAGTATGATTAAAAAACCATGGAACAAATATCCAAAGATCAGATTATAGGCTTGTGTAGTTTACGTGTTCAAGTTTTTTATGCTCAGTTTTCATTTTCTGATCCTGAGACCTGGTGTTTTGGATTAGTGTAGTTGTATTCTATTATACCCTTTCTTGTCCTTTGCTTTAGATTATGTCATTTGTCATTTCTAATATTTGTTCTGAACAGGGAATGTTTGTATTTATTACTAATTGAACATACTTTTTTGTTTTAGATAAATAATGATGATATCGATGAATAATTTCAAGATTTGGAAGCAAAAGACGATGAGATAGATGTTTGATGCTTAAGTTTTCTTTTTATAGATGTTGTTTTGATTCAAGACTTGAGTACTTACTTTGATGTATATATATGATTGACAAACAATTGAAGGTTAATAATAACAATTAATACCATTTCCATTTTTTTTTAATTATTGTTTTATCACAACGGTTAAAAATCGTAGCAATAGCTTATAATGACGAATTTTAAAAATGCTCTATCAAAACAGTTTTAGTTATATCAACGGCAGATACACGTTGGAATATCAAACTTGAAAATTGTTTTGTAAAAATAGTTAGGACAACGGTTTTTCTTGGCAACGGCATAAAATCGTTGTTGTTATGAAATTTATAAACCGTTCTTTAAAGGATACCTAGGCTTACGTTTTTATCATTGTCGATGCGGTCTTGCTTAAAAACCGTTGCAAAAGGAAAAGACAACCCCTCAGTTTGCCACGGCCTAGAAACCGTTCTGGTAGCTAACGACAACGGTTTTTTTGTATTACCCAACGATTTTCTTGCGTTTTCTATGAACATAAATGTTGTTGTGATAGATGGCCAATACAATCATTGTCGAAATATTAACAATTTCATTTTATGTCCCGTTTAATGAGAGCCGCATGCCCCCACTATGTACACCATAAATGGCTAAGTAAGCCTCATTTTCATTAAGCCACCTAAGCAAAACTCCTTCAGAAGTTTTCTTAAACAACTCATTGCCAACTATTACATAGCTCAAGGATCTATATTTAATCTTTCGACTAACCGTGCCTAATGGGTTTTGCAAATATTCAACAATTGGTTTCCTCTGATCATTGTTTGACAAATTGTCAATGGAAAAAATTTCAAAAATTTCAGGTTAAGAGTATGATTCACTAGAATCTAATTATCCTTCTGCACCCACAAGTTTTGCCATTGACAATTTTGTCGAAGGATAATCATTACGAATCAATTTTTCTTTGATCTCAATCAATTCGTTCAACTTTTCCTTAGAGACTTTATATCATGAGGCAACTTGTGCCAATCATTTGCCACTTGATTTTCAATTTGAGGCACATGTTGAATATTGACAGAATCAAAATTTGATAAGAAAGAATGGGCAAACACAAAATACTTGATTAAGTTTTCACTTATGCATTTGTACTCTTTTGTTAATTGTTTCACTACCAACTCTGAATCACCTTTGATTGCAACATTTGCCCCCAGTCCTAGCAGAATTTTTAATGCGACTATCAAGGCTTCATATTCTACCTCATTGTTGGAACATATACCATTAATTTTATATTTGAACTAAGTTCGTCTCATTTTATCACTTTTCAAAAGAATTCAAGTTTCAAAGCAAAACCAAGTTAAAGCTTATGTAAACCACCCATAACCATTTATAAAAATCATCATTACAATAAACAACTGTAACCTTATCCTTTTATTGGAGAAAAACGAGTTTTCAGAAAATATGCATTCTTAAGCATTTTTCAAAAAGTGTGATTCGATTCATAAAATCAATCTCAATTCAATCCATTTGATGTTCCTGCAAGAATATTAATTAAAACAGCAAAAGAACATGCTTAAAAGATTGCATAGGACCTATACATGTCAGCCCCCAAGCACCCGAACACGAAACAACAAAAATTGTTGTTCCTGAAGGGGCTACCTGGCTGCGCCAAGGCGTGGGCAACCAGTAGCTAGACGCCTAGTGTTGCAGTGCATACACCGGTTTTTCCATTTTTACCCTTTCGCTCATAAAATTCCGATCGTTAATCCGTTTTTGCCTACCCGTTCCATACACTTAAACCAATCACATTCTATAAAAAAATCTAGTTTTCAACCATCCCAAAACAACTTCCCAAAATCACTTATAATCACTTATTTTTCCAAAATCACTAAAGTTAACTTTCATACAAAACCCAAGTTTCTTCCCAAAATATTTCACAATCAAATCTTATGATTCAAAACAGAAGTTCATTCAACCTAACTCAACACAACAACATCAACAATTCACCTCAATTCATCTAGAACCACAATTCACCATTCATGACCCATTTTCTTCAAAACTCATTAAAACAACAACAACTCAACCGTAACATCACAAATAGCAATACCCAAGGCATAATTTACTATCAATAACATAACACAACATCTTTCAAAGCATAATCTCATAGTTTCATCAACAATCAACGACAACAACTTCATTTTTACCAATTTAAGCAAAAACCATCAAAACAATTTATCAACAACAACAACTATGAGTTTTAAGCACATAACACATCAATTTCATGAAGTTTATCATACCCATAAATTCACATGAAAAGTCACAATTAACATAAAAGCACTTAAATCCATAATTGAAAATAAGAGATTATAGCTTAATTATGAAAAGGAAACCATCCCCATTACCTCTAGCTTCAAAAATCCTAGTTTTGGCTTCACTTTAGCTCCTAGATCTTCAAACCCCAAGCTCTCTCTCTAGCTTCCTCTTCTTTCCTCTGGATCCACATTCTCTCTCTACCTCTTATGTTTTTGTGAAATGAAATAATGAAGGCTTAACCTAATTTCTCACAAGAGTTATGCTTATATAGTCACCTCATAATTAGGCTAGGTTTCTAATTATCATAATGACCTTAACATTATTACCAACTAATTCTCAAAAGTTACTAGTCACTTAAACCGTCAAAATAACGAATAATTAACGTCTCTAAATAATTACCTCAACTCACTAGTAACTTAGTAAAAAAAACTATTCTCACTTAAAACACCAAAAATAACCTTCTAATAAAATGACTAATATACCCTTGCACACAATTAACCAAAATACCCCTGAATCTAAAAATGATTAAAATACCCTTCGAAGCCAAAAATCCACTAATCCCGAATAAAATACACACAGAGACAATTAATCACACGCAAGCGCATATAAACACATAATAAATAATTAAAATAATTCTAGCGAAAAATAGGTTGTTCCATTTTCGGCCAAAGAGATAGAAAAAGGAGTTCAAGGCTTGGTTGATGTATTCACTTGTTCTAGGGATGAATTATGTATGATTGCATGTTGATTTTGGGAAAGGAGAGTGTAATATCCCGCTCATCAGCATCGGCATTATATTAGTCGAAGGTGCGCCAGAGAGCAATGTTCATGAGACTCACTACAGTGAGGAATGTTTTACGATGTAGTGCCAGTTGGACACGAGTTAATCATCAAGGTCGGTATAAACACGTTTAAGACGAAGGGCATTTTGGTATTTGCACCGAGGGAGTATATAAGTGTGTTGGAGCCAAAATTATTCATTGGTGTTAGAACTTTCTCTCTCTAAACTTTGAAAGTTCAAGAACTCTCTCCTCCTTCTCTCTAGAAATCGCCCCCATCCTTCCCTCTTCAAGCAATCAAGTTATCAATGCATGCAATTGTAATCAAGCATGAATCATGGTGTCTTAGCAAGCAAGAGAGCAACAAGAGTGGATTGGTGAACTAAGGCTATGGATGTATGATGAATCAAGAGCTAGGGTTCATGGTTAGAGGTTAAAGTTTGGATTAAAGCTTGATGAATGCTGCAAAACATCATGTGAGTTCTTAGTTAGTTTTCCTACCTTGGTTTTGTGTGATTATCCATGTGAGAAATTCATGTTATGTTAATCAACAAATTAGGTTAGAGAACCCCTTTGTACCATTCGTGATCAAATATTGTTAATTGTTGTCATGCAATGGATCTATACTGTTTATATGTGTTTCTGGATGTAATGGGTACCTTAGGATGCTTGGAATTGAGGTTTTTATACCAAAAATACGATTTCTGCACTTCTGGACTGATGAATGCTCGCTTAAGCATGCACTGTTCGCTTAAGTGTACAAAATGTCGAGAGGACAACTCTGTTCGCTTAAGCGTGCAGCCTCAGCACAACATTTTTGAGAATTCCCTTGTGGTCCAGAAATGTCGTTCGAGGCCCGTTTCTTGCAATCTTTTATTGAATTATGAACCCCTCAATTCTAAGTGTCTAAAGTACATTTCTAAACAAGGTTTTAAACAAAAGAAAGACATGGCAAATTATTAACATTGTTTGTTAACAAATGGTACCCAAGAGTAATATGATATGTAATACGTTCGGGTAGAAGTTCATTCTAAGAGTGGGGATAAACATAGAGCCTCGACTAGATGGTCAAGAACTAGAATGCTAGCATGAATACTAAGTATGTTAAGATGCGAAGTGATTTGTGTAGTATCTTCACACATGAACATGAATGATCAAGTAAGTAGTTTACCACTAATTGGGTAGATCACGTTCCCGTGGTAAATGAGCAAACATGTATAGATTAAACCCTTTATGTATGTATGAACAAGACTTTAAGCAAGATGTAGGTGTCGTGTCTCTTGCGATCCACGCAAGGTTGGGATCTCAAGAGGTTCTCGCCAGGGGAACGGGATAAGCTCCGCAGGGGGGGCTCGCACGTCACTGAGGGAGTCTGATGTACCTTAGTTAGGTTTTCATCGGTCATGTATGGGATTGTACTCAGGGTTACTCCACCCGATACACTCCGTAAAAATGAACTCAGATAATAATGTTTGTTCAACGCTAACCTCTAACATAATGAATGAACTTGACTATGTATGATTACGATATGATTATGATATGTTGTTAGACATGTACAGGTTTATGCAAGTAGAGAAAGCCATGAAGTTATACTGAAGACGATCATAGGATCTCCCCTAATCGTCCGGTTAGGATCGTGTCATGAATAAGTTATGTTTAGATCTCGATTCGTTTAGTGTATCTTGATATAGCGGTCTTAGGTTCCCTTAACCGCCATGACACGTATATGTATATGACAAGACCTATATGACAAGTTAAGATGAACCCTAAGACGGACCTAGTATGCACGATCGTCTAGGTAAGCGAGCCCACACACGTATAATCAACCGTCGGGTTGTATTGTAGACACGCGGTGACCATAGGTTTCCCCGAGGTTACCTATAGCCTAGGATTAGGTAGAACTCACTGAGACATTATGTCTTATCCCAATCCTTATTTGTTTCAGATAAGCAGGTTGGTTTAGCAGGATTTAGCAAGCTTGTAGCTGAATGGATAATCAACAAGTGCTCGTTTGTACCCGTTGCAGGATGTTATGGACTTTAAGGATGTATTTTTCTATGTTTTAGACGAGTTATATTGCATTGTTGATTGTACAAACGCGTGTTGTTGTATAAAATATTCATTTGAAGAATTTATGTTGTAAATTTTAATGTATCCAATACTAAAGATAATGCACATGCTAAACTTTCTAGATACGTTTAGTATGAGTATTACAAAGAGTTTGGATGAAGTGAGGTGGGGAAGGATGTGAAGTTCGGCAGAGGGAATAAGGAGAAGAGAGAAAATTTTCTGATTGCTTTTGTTAAGTGTAGGAAATGGAGGAATGAAAGAATAATAAGGGAGTATAGCATTATATACTAGGAAGTGGTAAAGACACATGTGCCCTCCTACTTGCTTTCAACTAATTGTTTCATACATCCACGTCCGAATTAAATAACACTGCATAGTTAAATCACCCATAGCCCGTTATAATACAGAAAATCTTTTATATACCTCGTCATATAATTCATCTTTTCTTAAATATTTCTTTTTAGACACGCTCAGTTGATACCACAGTCTGTTAAGAATTAAGCGCAGGATATTACAATAGCCTATTCATAGTTTGTAGTTTAAGGAGTTAGTATATCTATGTAGTTGTTTTAGATCTTTTTGAGAATTTTTTTTTTTGTCTCTTTTTATAAGATATCTTTACTATTTCCAATTACATTAATTATTTCTTTACACACATGCCCCTATTTATTATACATTTTTTTCTTCAAACAACAATAAATAGCATGTTGAAAACATAAATTAACTTTCTTAAAGGATAAAATTGTAAAAACAATGGTAATTACAAACAACTTAAATACAAATATCCATTTTCTTAATTCCCGTTATTTTTTTAAAAGGGCCCTATAATTAGGGACGGAGGTAGTATTAATTGTATTCAATAACTTTTAAGAATATTAAATTAATTGAATTATTTTTGTCCTTCTATTCAATGAAATTCAAAGAAATAGTCCCCCATATTTAAAATTGAACTTTTCCCCCACGTTGATTATAATTTTTGTTATTTTTCGTGCCAATACATATTTAGCCTCCAAAAAGGTATGTTTGGGCCCTAATGTATTGATTTTAACCGTAATCTTGACCCTTAACAGAAGTACCACTTATGGAGGCAATAATCACCTTTTCTAGAAGAAAAAAAACTATTGCTCAAATCAAGGTTGGCACAAAAAATTTAAAAATTATATAATTTAGAAACCAAAAGTTTCATTTTAAAAAGATTGGACTATTTTTTAGTTTGAAAAATACGAGGACCAAAAGAACAACTAAAAGTTCTTAAGAATTCCATTGTATCCTACAATCATCTTAAGTAAATGTAAGAATCTATTTTTGAGTTATAATCAGTAAAATCTAGATAAGATTTAGGGTGTTAAGTGAGAATAGGGGAATGACGACAATGTAAATAATAATATTTAATACTATATATATTTTCATTAAAATCATATAAGAGTACAAATCGATAACTCCATGGTCTTTAAAAATAGGAAAGGAAATATAACCAATTATTAGGTGTCAACAAACAATTTTTAATTCATCTTTTTCTAGTGCAAGAAATCATTCTTTTGAGCAAGACTTTTGTGCACTCTCTTTGCACTTGCACTCCAACGAGTGTTTGGAAGATGTAAAGGATAACAATTACATCTGTATTCGCGACATTCTGCAATCCGAGGAAGCACACACTTAATTTTGGTTTTACATTCATCATGACTCTGACATTCGAAAAATGTTGTAATAGAAAAAGAGAACATAAGAATGTTACTAAACGAGGATATGAGATTATGTTAGAAGTAAAGAAGAAAGTTTTAAATGAATGAAAAATGGTTTAACGCGAACATTTATAACAAGAAATGGAGAAATAAAGTTGATCAAAACATAAAACAACTTCATAAGTTTAATATATTCCTCCTTTTGAATATAACAAATAGAAAAGGATTTGAACGCTTTATAATATATAAAGTTGATGCTTTCTTTACATAGATTAAATAATGTTTGGCATACTTTCTAAAACGTCTTTTAAGTACATTGAAGTGTTATGTGTGTCACTTTAACATGCTAAGGAGATCACATAGAAAATATTTTTTATGATGTGAAGAGACGTTGAAGTGTTGTGTAAGATTTTTTTTTTATATTTTAACCTTTTGTGATGTAAGAAGGAAAGTCAAAAAAGAGTAATAACATAGGTTAAATTGTGAGGAGACGTGACGAGGCCCAAAGGGTCAATGAGGCTTCCATAAAAAAAAATTGGAAACAATGATCGGTTAGATTAATATGGCGCATGATAACGGAGAATTATATGATATTTTAGGTTATGTTTTTAGTTATTTTCTTTGCATATGAAGGAAAATAAGATGTAATTTAGAGGAGTTGTCAATGGTTTGAGGAACAATTTGTATTGTTTTCATTCCAGACGTTGTAATTCACTTTTATCATAATCATGCAACTTCATAGGTGTCTTGAGTCTTTTTAGTGAGAAACCATGTAAATCGACAAAACAAGACATCAAATGAAGGATCAAGGATAAGAAGGTTGAAGTTCGATGGTTCTTAGAAGATATTTGAAGACAATACAAAGTGCAGAAAATTCATTTGAAGTTTCAAGGCATTGCAAGATGGAAGAATACGTTGAAAAGGGTCGAAAAATGTTGAGTACGCATAGGAGAGGCTGCCTCAAGCACCCTTACGCATGAATCCATGTGTCCCTACGCATGAATCCATGTGCCCCTACACATGGAACAACAATCATAACTGCCCCATGCACCCCTGTGCATCAAACCATGCGCCTCGCGTATGGACATGGGCATGAGGTGTTGTTTTCTTGTTTTTCAAGCCGTTTTTGGTTGAAAAACCCTATTTTCACTCTCTTAACCCCGAATTTATCATGCGCTATAAATAGAGACTCTTTCAAACTGTTTTATTCATTTAGAAATGTAGCGGAACAAGTCAAGGGTCAAACATCAAGAGCTTCAAGGTAGATGATCACCATCTTCCTTTTGTTCTCTTTAAGGTATGTTTTTCTATTGTTTTTAATGATTTTGGTTGCCATGAGCAACTAAACCTCTTTGATTAGGGTTCCAAGATTAACCCATTCTTATTTTTTTGAATATATTAATAAAGTTTTTATTTTGTTAATAATCTAAAGTCTGATTAAATTCGTATATGCCTGTTTCTATATCGTATCTTGGATGAAGCATATTAGGACGATCCTAATTCCATTTGAGCAAGGCAATAGTTAATTTCTTAGCTTCTAATATAATTGAATCTAAGTATGAATTTAGGGTTATAACTCGTCTTAAGGGAACCTCGTAATTGTAAATGGTTGAATTGCATGGATGTTAAAATAACCTTCCACTCATTCATCATGGGGTTATTGATGGTCAGATTTAAGCAAATCTACCAAACCATTTACCAAGTAATAAATTGATAAGTAGAGTATCGTATCCACATGGATTGTCGTTTCAACCAAACAATTCACGTTACTTATTTGGGAACAATAAAATAAATAAAAGATAAGGGTTTAGAGTTTTGTAATTTAATTTGTTTGTAACAGAGCAAGGTTTACCTGTTTTCATCGCAGAATGTTAGCGGTGGTTAGGATTCTTCTAATCCCCTCTATTTAATTGTTAGATTTACCTAACAGTCAAGTCTTATTCATCACTATGCCAAAAAAGGCTTTATATAGCGCTTTTTTTTTGTTTTAGATAGAGCTTTAGAAACGCTATGTAATATGGTGTTGGTAAAGGTCTAAATAGCGCTTTAAAATAAGTAAAAAGCTCTATCTAAGGGTGGCTTTATATGGCTCTTTTGCCTTTAAATTCTATCTTAGAATGGCTTTAGATAGCGCTTTCACTTCTATGCGCTATCTAAGGATGATGTCAGATAGCGGTTTAATCTTTAAGCGCTGTAATAATGTGACTTAAGATAGCGCATTTTAGTGTATAAGCACTTTTTCCAAGATAAGTACTACTGCAATTTTATTTTTCTATATTAAATCTAAATATATTGATTATACATTTTTTTTGAGGGAATATAATACATAAAAGTCAATATTTTATACCGTAGCAAACAATATACATCATCAAATGATTGAGACTGTAATAATTGAGACTGTAATTTAACCAATAAAACCTTAATACATCATCAAATGTATGTAATTGTTATACATAGAATACTCGCTATCTCTAAAAGTTACAAATGATTAATTATCTCTAAGAAGTTACAACGTAGTCAACATAAACATCAAAATCTTCGTAGTTAGCATTCAATCCTCGTCCAGCAAAATCTTTCTCTATTCACTCTACTACAAAATATACATTTAACATCAAGGGGGTTTTAGTTTTCACATCAGCACAGAAAATATCTGAAGGGAAAGATACACACTGTAAGTTTTTACATCAGTTGACATAAGCACATGAAGGGAATTCCTAATAGCATATAACATTTATATCAATGCATAATTGAAATGAAGGGAAGGAAAAAACACGCGGTGGCATTTTCGCAATTTAAATGAAAACTTTGGCTAACTTATTTTTACATCAGTGGGTGAGAACTGCCTGATGTAAAAAAAAAAATTCCCCTTTACCTTATCCCTTCCTCTATCGTAAAACGCATCCACACTTTCCTTCCTCACTTTTTCACTCTCACCATCCAAGCTGTCTCTCTCAATCGGAACCCTCACCGTCATTCATTCATTCCAAAGTGAAAAACCTTTCACCGTCCAAGCTCTCTTTCTCTCTCTCTCTCGAACCCTTATCTCTCTCTATCGATGTGAACCTCTCTCTATGATGTGAACCTCTCTCTATCAAAACCCCATTGCAGAACCTCTCCATGTTTCTCGAAAGCCCCATCGCCTCTCACTTTTCGTTATTCTTCCCCTACCATAACCTTTGTCACACTCTCAATCTTTCTCTATCGCCGCCTCTTTCAGTTCTCAGAATCTTGGTCGCTCAGTTCATAGTCTGAATTCTCACTAGAAATCCATTGAGAAATGTTAGTGAATCACAATACCCATCTTTATATTTTGAATTTTTGGGTTTTTGATTTAGGGTTTTTAATTTATGTGTTCCTTCAAATTTGATTTGCTGCCAATTTGTGATTTTGGGTTTTAGGGTTGCTTTAAATTTGATTTGCTGCCCAACTTTTCTAATTATGATTTATTTGGTCATGTTTTATAAAATGTAGCTTCATGCTTTATGATTCCTCCTTAACTTTGTGGTATTTGTGTATTAGTATGACTAAGATTCTGATTTTAACCATGTCTGTAGATTTTGATCTTGGATGAAGTTGATAGACTATTAGATATGGGATTCAAGAAGCAGATAAATGTTATCATAAATTTTCCGTCCAATCTTCGATGTACTAACTTATTCTTTGCTACTCAAACTCATGTTGTGGAAGAGATTGTCAAAACTGAATTGAGGGACCCTGTGAGGGTTGAAGTTCGAGCAGAAAAATTGTCGTTCATAAGATTAGTACATAAATCTTCAACATTGTTGTTAAAGTTGTTGATAAATTGTTCACAATTTGGCTTATTATTATATTTTGGTGTTTGGTAAGAACAATGTGTCTTTTGATTCTTAGTATTCACCTT
>Ga0228710_1011810_pt1 | contig 11104 bp, 4 predicted proteins | sample MedpolnodulmetaG_FD_177995 | JGI IMG/M metagenome (GOLD analysis project Ga0228710, IMG submission 177995) | Root nodule microbial communities from Medicago polymorpha collected in Santa Monica, California, United States - pink nodules | ecosystem: Host-associated > Plants > Roots > Nodule... | reverse complement strand
TCTCTTTCTTGTGTGATTGAGCAACTTGTAATCTGACATTACATTTTAGTGGAACTCTCCTTGGAAGTGCAAGGGGGACAGGACTACTTCCGGTTTGTGGAAGGAACCTGTATAATTGCTTGTGTTCGTTCTCTCTCTGTTTTCTCACTATTATCCGCTGCACTAAGACTCTGAACTCAAGTCAGACTCTGAACTATTTCAGACTCTGAATTTGGGAATAGTTTTTCAGAACGTAAGGAAGAGAAGTTTTTGAAAACACAATTCAACCCCCCCCTCTTGTGGTTTTTCTCACCTTCAATTTAATGAATCGAATCAGACGTTGTTTTTTGTAAAAAAGTTAACACTTGCCACTCATTCTAAATATAGCTCTATCTCCACAACAACCAAACTACTAATTCATTTGCATCTATTCTCTCTAGAGTCTCCAAACCTCAATTTTCATCTGTTCTTTAAAGTAAACATTTTTTCAAAGAATTATTGTGGTCTTTGAGTCATAGATTGCTAGAGTGTTATAATGATTGTAAGTTGATTTCTTTCAAGGATCTTGATTGGGAATCAAGGTTCCAAAGTGAATTGAGTAATTTCATTCCACCTCCAAGGGTATTGAGGGTTCTTTCTAATATTCTCAAGTTCAAAATTGTCTAGTTTTGTAAATTGTGCTGAGTATTATTGATATTTGATTGTATTAAGATTTAACAATTGAATCTCTCAATTCAATAGTAAATCAAATTGCATAATTCATTGCTTTAATTTTTGTTATCGATATCAAGCACTAATCCAATTAGTCAAATCCTTTCAAACACGCTTTCGCTAAAATCTCAATATTTTTGAAAAACACTATTCACCCCACTACTAGCCATATAGACCAACATAATCAAGTTTGATTATAATGGAAAAATCTCTTAAGTGTGAAGGGACTAGACGTAATCCCAAATTGTGGAGGTGAACTTGGATAAATATATGTGTTGATTTTTCTCTTTCTTTGTTGCTTTCCTTTCTTGCCTCTGATCTGTTTTAACTTGGAAAATATTTTTAGAAAAAATCAAAACAATTCAAACTCCCTTTCTTTTGTTTTTTCTCACCATCAATCATAAATCCAAACATCAGAGGCAACAACCTCATTTCTAATTTTACTATTTTTTACAAGTACCGTTAACTTTTATGTGTAGAAGTTGCATATTAGTTTTTTTTTCTTCTGTTAAGTAGCCTAATTGTTAAAAGTTCACCTTTTAAAGTGAATAAATGAGGGACGGATCATATATTATTAAAATGAATATGAACCTCAACCCTACATATATTATTAAAAAGAACCATATTAATAGTCACGAGTCACAACGAATCATATTTATCTCTTTTCCTCATATTCATTATATATTTTGAATTTATTTACCAAATAAATAAACATTTGCATAAGTCACAACAAGTCATCCCGTGTTCACTACACTAGTACCAATCAATAGCAAACTATCAAATTGACATCAAATTGTTAAGACATCTAAATATGTACCCCTACTTCCACGCCATATTTGGTAGCTCAAAATAAGATACTCCATGAACTTGTGATTTGCACGCATGTATTGGGAAAAAAAAGAGAAAAATTTAACAATAGTCATAGAGAAAAAGTCAACAAATATTTGATCTCCCTATAGATCTCCGCAGGTAGAACATGGAGCAACTCTTAAGTCTAAGTAATTGACGTGCATCTCGTGAGTAAAGTAAATTTTCACGGTGTCTTCTGATCCTTGGCCGGTAATTTCTTATTCACAATCAATACCAACACCAGACTCATTACTTTATAGCAGAAGCCTGTGTCGAAATAAATATATATGGGTTAAAAGCATTAAGCATTTCAAATTTGATCCAACCGCCAAAATTGTACTAGCAATCTCATGAAAATTTATTCAGTTTGTTTGGACGGACGAAAATATTTATTGTTTGAGTTATAGGTTTAAATAGTGGTAAAGTATATTTGCACATTTTCTGGACTTGTACTCCAAGTAGTTCAGCAAGATTGTACGTATGAGACACTGGAAATACTTCTGCTATATATAGTTTCTCATTCTATTCTTTTTTATAGCTTAGTGTAATTATTATTAGTGTCAGTGAAGAAATGTTCCTCAATATTTACGAGAAAATATCATCTAGTATATTATTATATATTATTAGCGTAGTTTAATGAAGAAGAAATATAATGGAGCCTACTTGCTTGAAAAAAATAGTGCATGTACGGAAAGAAAATTTCGAATCCTAGTTTCCTCCGGTAGCAGGTTTCCAACATTCATGCAATGGGTGGTCATATTAATGATAGTTGAATTGAGATCGGACGATATAGATTACAATTCATCTTTTTAGTTTAAAATTTTTTATGTATATATTTTAAATCTACATCGTTCGATCTCGATCCAACAACTACCGATGGGACTGAGTGTAAGAATCTGCAACTATAGGGAATTTGAGTTCCAAGTTTTTTAAGCCAAGATTGCAATTTGAAGCAGCGGTTATAACTCTTACCCTCAAATGAATCGTGCTTCGTCGTTGTCTTTCGACCGTTTTCCCATACAACCTATAAAAATATGTGGCATGATGCAAATGTCTATGAGTGTTATCACTTGTAATTAGTTATAAACTCTAAAATAATAAGTTTGATTTCGTCTAATGCAGAGACATTTGATGTGTTGGGCGTTGGTTCGAATATGTGATTCTTTACTTCTCTTCATTTAAAGTACAGGACTCTCACCACTAAATTATTTGATAAAATAAAAGTTCAATTCTTATTGGTCAAGAAGAAAAAAGTGAACAAATTCACTTTAAAGATTAATATGAGTAATATCAACACTGAGTAAACTAATCGTTTGGTGATAATATGATTAAATTTATATACACTATCAATGTAAATATATTTTTTTGAACAATCAATGTAAACATATTATAAAACCGTTAATCAATCATAATTGCCAAATCATAAAAACCGCTTGACTTTAGTTATAACTATTTTTAAAAGTCACACACATAAATAGTTTTTTTTGACGAACACACATAAATAGTTGTGATTTGTTAAGAGTGTAAAACATTTTACACCAAAATAGTCAAATTCTCCAAAATATCATGTTATAGCATAATCTTTAGTCTATTAGTCCGCTAGTATTTTTAAAGATAAATTGAACTGTTAAATTATTTATTTATTTAAAGACGATAACATAAAAGAGACATTTAAATAAGCTAACATGTCATATCATACTTTTGAAAACGTCAAAATCCGACATAATAATATGTTTATGACAAATAAAAGAATATGTCTAGACCTTGAGTTTTTTTTTCTCAAATAAGATTTGAGATTTGAAAAGCCTAAATTGATTCAACTTGTTCCAACCCCCTATGACTCTAGAGTCAATTTACATCATTACTGGGGTGGGAACAGGCCAGGCCGTTCGACAGGTGCCTACGGTCTAACCTATTTAAAGTCTAGCTCGGCCCAGCTCGTTTAATAAAAAAGTCAGGCTCAATCTTTTCATAAAGCTATTTACTTAAATAGGATAGGCTAAGGCTTACAAAAATTTTATTAAGTCCATCGAGCCGGCCTATTAAGCTTTTTATATATAATATACCTTTCATTATTGATAACGTTGATTTTTTTTTATAAACTCAAGCTTTCATATGATTTGGCTATTTAGTAGCAGGTATATTGGTGTAATTAGTCATTCGTAAGTATTTGTTTTTTAGTATAAGTCGTATTTATGCGCTTTAGGCCTTCATAAGTTTTGGCCTATTTAGTGGTAGGCTTATAGATGTTGTTAGACCTTAGTGTAAAATAGGCTTTTAAATAGGCTTTCAGACTTCATCAGACTTTTAAAAAGGCTAGGTCAGACCTTGAATATAAGCCTATGGCAGGTAATAGGCCAGGCTCAGGCATATAATTTTTGAAGTAGGTCAGGCTTAGGCCTTACAAAGCCCGGCCCGGCCTATCCCATTTCCACCCCTACTCATTACATATTTATAGTTGTGGTTATAACACTTAATATTGATATACTTTAATAAAATTCTTACACCCATTAATTAATTTAGATATACTTAATATTACTTTAATTTTGATAAACAAAATTTAAATGTCACCTAACTTAGAACAAGCTTATAGAGGGGGGTAAATAAGTTGTGTTGAATGTCAGTAGTTACGAAGCAGGCTACAACCAATGTATAATAAATTTCAGACCAACATAACCAATTCCACCCAAACACTGTAAAATATCAAGGGAGGTGGTGAAAAGAAGATAGTGACGGTGTGGTTGATGTTATTTTGTTACCCTTTAAAATGTCACAAGGCATGCAGTTGAATCGTTTAAATGAATGTCATATCTCATCTATAGTAACCAACTTAGGTATTGGCTCCCCTATAACCCATCAAAAAAGGTATTGGCTCCCTATAAATTTATTTTATGACTCATGCTCCCTATAAATAATGAAGAATTAATTAAATAACAACTTTGTGGGTGAAGAAGACGAGCCTTTTCATAATTTGTGGACGGGGATTAAAGCTACCATACCAAAACAAGATTGATGAGGCTTGATTTATAGGTTACCAACCAATTTAATACAAGTTAGCAAGGTTTTAAAGTTTTTAATTTCTAACCATAATAATTTATTTTAAGTAACTTGTACATAAAGTTGAAACAATAACTACCTTTCAAAATAAAAAGTATTATTATAATTTTAATCAAATAAAAGTAATTTTTAGTTTGAAATTTCAAAAGATAAATTATCTCTTAAATAATTTAAAATCACTTTTTTTTTAAAGTATTTAAACAATAATTGCAATTCCTTCCATTGGGACTCTTCTGTTTCTTTCAATGATAAAAATATAAGCTAAATAAGTGTAGACACTCACAAGTCATAACTAGACTATGACTTTATAGAAAATTATCTCATTTATTTTCCACATAAGACACAAGTGGTGATTAAGACTTTCATTATTTTTTTTTCTTTCATATATTAAAAAAATAAAACCAATGCATGTAAACTAGGTATTTTCCACACACAACTTTATTGTAACTAATACCTTGAATCGAATAGGACCATAATAAAAAACAATACTCTTTTTCGAGAATTTTAACATCTATTCCTGCTGCATTCCTAAAACTGAATTTTTCTGTGGTGTTCGGGATTCGAACCTTAGAATTTGCATATATTATGCATTGTGAGATAAGATCAAGAGGACATACATTTAGTTAATCATGTACTAATTATATACAAAAAGAAAGTTTCTTTTTTTTTAAATGATATACAAAAAGAAACATATCACATAGATTTGGTGGCAGAAAAGAGGACAAATGTTTCCAAGAGCAATAACACTAACAAGAACTCACGAGCATCCTCACTGCTGCACAAATAAAAAGAAAGCACCCACCTCGCCAACTCATTATCATCACACAACCTCTATTTTATGATGTACTATACCAATGAGCTGTAAAAATATCTGCATTCTTCAGCTATTCACGAGCCTATTTAAGACACTTATTTTCAACCCTTTTACACCAATCTACCATAAAATCACTCCTTTCACTCTCACATATACAAACACAAAATCAAAGACAAAATTACAAGTTGGAAAAATATTTTTGATGTCTTCTACACATTTCATCACTCTTCTTGTACTTTACCTTGTTCTTTTACTAAATTCTTTGGACACAACCATGGCTGCAAGGATCATTCCTAGTAGTGCTCCTAGTACAGTTACAAGACCTCTCTTTTTATCTGAAGGTGAAACTAATTATTTGAAGCCACATTTGGATCACAAACAAAAATTCTTCCAAGGGAGACAAGTGAAGAATTGTTTACCAAAAGGGTATAGGCATAACTCAGCTCCAAGCAGATTTGTTAACTATGATACATTAGGTGGTTGTTCTGGAATTCATTCAGATAAACCATGAAAGATTTTATTCTGAATTTGGGAGAGAGTGCTTTACTTGTTGGAAGATAAGAAAATCAATTATTTTTATTTCGTTGTGCTTATTTTGATTTGATATATTATTACCTACAATTTTGAGGGATGTGCATAGACAAGTACTTTTCTATTTGCACGTGTGTATTTTTTATTTATTTTGGGATTATCATATTATTGGTGTAAAATATTCACCGACTTTACCGATGACTATATCTGTTGGGAGAGTTGATTGACCAAACAATCCAGAGTGGGAGGTGATCGTTTAACTTTACCAAGAAGGCATCAGCATAGGTGCCAGACATAGATTTCTAGCATTAAGCTATGGTAAATCATGTAATATATGCATACCATGTGGATTATATGAGCTAAAGATTAATCAGTAATGAAGTACTATTTATAATAGATATGTAGTACTATTTGGAGACATTAATCTATTGAGAATTGATCTTCTCCCAACTGTTTTTGCTCACCTTATTGAGAAATACACCTACGTTAGTTAACTCATCTTGAAAATATACTTGCATAAGTTAACTTACGCTCGACTATTTTGATAAGAATGAGCGAAATCAGATGGGAGAAGAGCCATTTCCTAATCTATTCGTGTGTGGTGGAGTAAGAGCCTTATGTTTAGTGTGTGGGGGAGGAACAGCCTTATGTTTATTTATTAGGTTTTTCCTTTCTAATGATTGTATTTGGTTTCTTGCTATGTTTTGGGAATTGTTTAATCAATAAATTTGTGAGAACTCTGTTTGGAGTGTTTGTTGGGCATTTTTTTTTGAAGAAAAAACAAAATCTAGATTAAAAAATGTCTAAAAGCGTTTAAGTATTTTTTTTTTTGGAGAGGAAAAGGCTTTTTAGTTGAGTAATAATTATTTATTTCTTTTGCAAAAATTTGATATTCCACCAAAATTAGATATATGTACTTCCACAACAACAACAAAAACAGACATTAGACATATATTATGCTTTCTGCTAAATAGAAGAAAAAAAAAGACAATATCCCGTGAACTTAGTTCAATTTGGTAGAAACATTGCATAATATATGTAGAGGTCGGAGTTCAAATCCTACACAATCCATTTATTCATAGAATTTTTAGCCAATAAACTATTTAACAAAAAAAAAAACAAATACCAAAATGACACTTGCCTATAAGAACTTTTTTTTGTTTGGTCAAGTGATCGAATTAGGTCAAATATAACCAACTTATATTTGAATTTTACTGAATCAAGTTAAATATACAATTTAAAATTCAAATAGTTTAATCTTTATCCTAATGAAAATTCATAGTTTTCAATCTCGGATTGCGATGTGTAGCGGCCGACCTCAAAAGTAGAATAGTGTATAGCGGTATGACAAATAACCGTCGCCGATATTTGATTGTTTTTTTGGACAAATTACATGAATAATACTATAAAGTATAAACAAACTTATATATTTCTCAACAACAACAAAAATTTATATTTAATATAAAATTCAACATAATACTCAAATCTCATATGACATTCATAAATAAAAACACAAAAAAACAAAAGACAGAGTAACAAATAAAAAAAATCATAAAGCAAGAGAAACCATAAGATAGAAGATAAAAGAGTGTGTTTCGAGGCACAAGTGAGAAGAGAGAAAAAGTTGAAAAATGACAAGGTTTACAAAATCCTCAAAATGCCCTAAAAAGGTTTTAAAATGGGTCAATTTAGAAATTTCCTACTAAAATCAAATAGCGGTTGAAGCGGCCGCTATTTAATTCCGCACCGCTACGATAATTACCGTAGTGATTCGTCGCCGCTACAATACGCGCAGCCGCTATATCGTCGCTATTGACTACTATGAATGAAATTCACTACTGAGTAGGGATTTCATATTTCCCATAAAATTGCTCTTCTCACGTTGGATTTTGCTCAACCATCATATGGATAACTTCCTTGTTATCAAGTTGAGATATAACATGGAAATCAATGACAAAGTCAAGACTCCTTTTGTTGAATGGGACTCCAGACTCTTGTACTTCATCAAATATCAAGACCTTCATGTTAACCAAAGTTGGTGCATACAGAACCTTCCCACATTCTATATCCAATTATGAGGATGCACCATAATCATGGAGGATATTGATCAATTTACTCTGATGGAAGAGTTCAAATAGTAGCCTTCCATAGGGAATGATGTTTTTCTTCTTCTACTCTTGGTAACACTTCATACTCTCTATTAGATGATGAAATATGAGAGTTGGTAGGTTTACCTTCATCTTGATCACTAAAAATAGGATCAATTGTCTGTGATCCCAACTAATTTGATATGTGCTGGATCTCTTGGTTGTAGACAACCAAAGACTATTTTGAAGAAGAGTTTGTGAATGGGATTCATGTTCTTTGTACTTTCCCAGATCACTAGTGTTGGCAAACAATTTGTCTCTGATCTGAGAGAAGTATCCACTCTTCTCATTTGTTCTAGTTTCAAACATTCATATGTCTTCACATCATATCCGCTTGGCAATTGTTGACAAGGTGATTGTCACATCTATTCCCTGAATAGAAGATCTAATTTCAGTTTCTAATTATTCATTCAGACCCAGCTCATGATGAGTCTTACCCTTGTTCTTTTCAGACTCTTCCTGCTTGAGCCTGAGTTCCTTATCAGCTTCATATTGATCAAATATCTCAACCCTGACCCATAAGTATTTCACCAAATTTGAATAAGTTGTACCATTCAACATTTTGAAGTAAGATAACCAATTCTAATGTTCGATAGCATTCTTAATATCATACCCATTCGCCTTCAATGATTATAAATCCACAACCATCTCAGGAAGAACCTTCAAGTCATGCTATCTGTTTGTTTAATATTTCATCCAAAGTAGTTGTGTGCAACAACTAGCGGCTAAGATGTATTCTAATTCTACTATAGACAATGCAATATTTGATTGTCTTTTACCACCCCAGGAGATCAGGTTTTGACCAATGTATTAACAATTATCTATAGTAGATTTTGTTTCAATTCTGTCTCCAGCACAATTATTATGAGCTTATTTGGAATTTTCTTCACCTAAGTTTTTGAGGATGCAACAACTTCTAGACCATCAGAGGCACCAACAGGTTCTAAAGCTTGTTTAGGTGCTGAAACATCTTCACTGGTTTGAAACTCTGCAAAACTTTCAACTAGCTCTGACTTTGATGTGTATTGATTCTTCAACTCTATTTGTTTCATAATTATACACATTGTATGCTTTTAAGCGTTTAAAGTATTCTAGAAAGTTACACTTTTGGGCTTCATCATCAAATTTCTTTAGATAGATATTGTTGTTTAAGATGTAACATGTACAACCAAACTAGTGAAAGTAAGATATGCTTAGTCTTATTCCTTTAAAGAATTCATACGGTGTTTTGTTCAGTATATGCCTAATATAGATTCTGTAATGAACATAACTTGATGTGTATACAACTTCTACCCAAAAGTACTTACCATATAAGTTTCATGAATCAAGGTTTTAGCTGTTTCTTGTAAAGACATATCCTCCCTTTCTACAACTTCATTTTTCTGTTGAGTTATGGGAGAAGAGAATTCATGGAGAATTCCATGTTATTCACAAAAAATTTCAAATGGCCCATTTTTAAATTCACCTCCATGATCACTTCTAACTCTCATAATTTTCAATTTTTTTTTCATTTTGTACTTGAGCGTAGAAGTTGTTGAACACATCATATGCCTTATCTTTAGTTCTAAGGAATTTGACCCAAGTCCATCTGCTATAGTCATCAACTATAAGTAATCCATATTTCTTCCCATTGATGGATGAAGTACTTACTGGTCCAAACAAATCAATGTGAAGAAGTTCCAAGGGACTGAAGGTAGAGAGAATGTTCTTTGTTTTGAAAGAAGTTTTAGCAATCTCCCCATGTTGGCATGCTCCGTAGTGAGCATCTAAGTGATGTTTTAATTCTAGAAGACCTTTGACAAGTTTTAACTTGCTAAATTTAGATATTAATCTCCAATTAGCATGTCATAAACGCTTATGCCAAAGCCATTTTTCATCACTCACTAACATAGAATTTCCTACTCGTAGTGACCACTATGGATTTGTTAGTGGTTCAAATAATTGTGCAGTTGTTCTTATCAAACATTATTTTACAACCACTATCACAAAATAGACTTATGCTAAGTGAATTATACTTCAGTCTATCAACTAACTAAACATTATTAATATAGATATAATAATTACCAATAGTACTCATACCAATTATCTTGTCTTTTTGGTTACCAATTGTGTGGGGGTCTGGAACATATGTCTTTCTCCTGTCCTGTGTCGTGAGCAATGATAAGTGTCAAAAAGGAGTTAAATAGACTGTATATTTTAGGCACTTTGATTACTTGGTTTGCAAGTTATCCTGCGAAAAGCTCACAAATACTGAAGAATCATTCAATTATGCTTTTCACATCTAACGCCAACTCTTTGTAGGAAAATACACGCCTGGACACTCTAGAAGCAAGAAAACATGAAGAAATGCAAAGGACAACTTTTCGAAGATCAAAGGAACAAAATAGGCAGAATTACCAGTTTACTGGCCATGGCGAGTAAGTTTACTTGCGAGGCGAGTAAGTTTACCAGTTTACTCGCCATGGCGAGTAAGTTTACTTGGGAGGCGAGTAAGGCGGTCTAACCCTCAGAGCTGACGTGGCACAAACCCACTGGTGAAGAAACCACTACTCGCCATGGCGAGCGTTTCTACTTGGGAGGCGAGTTCAGACAGAACAGGCCATATAAAAGCTCATTTGTTCATTTCAAAGGGCATGAATCATTAGAGGATAGTTTAGGCCACTGGAGGAAGAGAGAAAACAGGGGAAAACACAGAGAGAACCTAAAGAGCAAGGAGCACAAGGATTGAAGGAAGACACAAGATCATTGAGACATCATGGCTTGGTTCCATTCCATCCCTTCTTTTCTCCTTGTAAGGTTACCATGACAATGAGTAACTAAACTCTTTTTGTTGGGATTAAATGTAGTTAACTCTATTAGTATGTATTCCTTTTGATTGGGATTTTGTGAGATTCTAATTTATCTTATGATATTGATATTATTCTTGCTTCCCATGTTTTGATCTTATGGATTTGAATGGTGATTGAAAAATACCTTTTGAATCTAGGTTAGAATAATCTTCTATCAATACTTTTGT
>Ga0228710_1011808_pt1 | contig 11108 bp, 3 predicted proteins | sample MedpolnodulmetaG_FD_177995 | JGI IMG/M metagenome (GOLD analysis project Ga0228710, IMG submission 177995) | Root nodule microbial communities from Medicago polymorpha collected in Santa Monica, California, United States - pink nodules | ecosystem: Host-associated > Plants > Roots > Nodule... | reverse complement strand
TTAGTTTATGATTTTATGTTGAAAAACAATTATGTTGATTTTAATTACTATTATGAACCACGTTGAGGCCTTAGTGCCAAACTTTGATGGAACAATCGTTGAATAAATATTGTTATATTTTTCCGCTACGATTTCATTGAATATTGTTGACAGGATTGATTTAAATAAATAGAAATTTTCCTATTTATTACTTGAATGAAATAGAAGCATAATACTCCGTTTTTTGATGTTACTCTGATTTATCTATTAAATTGCGATTTTTTTGGAAAACAGGGTGTTACACAGAGACCTACTTGCACTTCCAGAAAGACTATCTTTTAAATTAATAAATGTGAAGCAAGAAAGACATAGGTTTATTGTTGCGTAACGCACAAGTTTTAACTTATATATGTAGATATGAAAATGCTTGGGTAGGATTCTAACCCTTAGAAATGGGAACATAATAGAGACTCGAGTTAGATATTCGAGAATAGTTATGTTACTGATGTAACTAGAGGCATATTAGATATATGCATAGAACAACAATATGTGAATCCAATTAGAAACATGCATCATATATGCATATGATTAGAAGACATATCTGATATATGTTACAGAAATATAATAATAAATAATTTGTGTCCCTCAGCAGGCTCCAGGTTCCGCTGGATGGGTTTATCGTAGATGGTAAACCACACATAGTTAGAGGAGTTCCGGTTATTAGCCTTAGATAGGAGTTTTCACCTGATAGCAATGGGATGGTGACCAGTGTCACTCCACTCAGCATCAATTCTGTAAAATGAACTCAGATTATAATTTGATTGTTCAACGCTAACCTTATAATATTAATATGAAAATAGAATACGAATATGCTACACTTAAGATCAGACTTATGATAGAACACTGATAACAACCCTAGTTTTCTCCTAATCGTTCAGTTATGTAGAACATAACTATATAAACCCAAACAGGTTGAGTTTAGACAGATGGCGATCGTAGGTTTCGCCGAGATTGCCTACACCCTATGATAGGTGGAACTCACTAAGATATCCTGTCTCACCCCAATCTATTATTTATTTTACAGATCCGCAGGTTGCTCGTAGCAAAAGGAGGCATATATGCAACTGAATGAGTTTTTGTTAAATGCTCGTTTCGTACCGGTTTTAGATTATTTCTCATGAATTTCAAATATGTATCAGATATATGTATTTGACAGCTGACTTTTATCAGATGTACGAACTTGTATTGATGTATATATTCATTCGAAAGAAATTCTGCTGTCTAATGTATCAAATACTAAGTTAACGCACATGCTAAATATTCTAGATAAATTTAGTATGGGGTGTCACATTTCCAATGTAGCCATGAGACTCTTCTTCACTTTGTTTTTGAAGCTTTCGTTCTTGGATTTGTAATTTTGAAGAACTGGACAATTTGCTTTGAAGTGGCCAAACCTCTTGTAATGAAAGTAGTTCCTTAGTTCTTCCATATTCTCTCTGAAGCTTCAACCTCTGGAGGGAAAATCACCATTTATAGGAGCTCGACGTCTTTGCTTCCATAGTTGTTGAACTCTTCTGGTTAGGATTTCCAGTTCATCATCATTAAAAACCTCAAATCTTCAGTAGCTTCCTTTGGAGCTTCATCTTCGGCCTGCAGACCTTTCACCATTTTTGCATTTGGATTTGAGCATTATAGACTTGGATTTAGGTTTAGCCTCATCATGGTTGATTTTCAAGTCGTGACTCATCTAGTTGCTAATGAGGGATTCCGATCCTAGCTTGTTCAGATCTTTAGCTTCCTGAATGGTTGTAAGCTTACGTCTCCACTTGACCGGAAAACTTTTAAGAATCTTGTTAACATGATCCTTAGTTGTGTAGCTCTTGTCAAGTACCTGCATGCCAAATACCATAATTTTCCCCTTTATATTATCAAATGTTGAAAATTTAATTAAAAAATGATCTAAAATGATGACCAAGATTTTAATTTTTATGTTACTCATCTATTAGGTGTGGTGAAGTGACAATCACAACACCTTGATCTACCTAAGAGACATTTATTATATTATAAATGTAAGGATGTTTTCAACAACTCATTAAGTTATTAAAACTTTTAATTGTTTTAAGCACAACACACGCTTTATTCACTATAAAAATCAGTAAATCATATTCTACTTTTTACTTGGAAAGAGATAAAAATATGTCTAATACTCTCACGTTTGCTTTTGTTATTATTTTATTGGTTATTCTATTTCTTGTTCCAAAGAATGTTGATGGTGAATTACTTCTTCTACCTTTTCAATTTTCCTTCTTTTGTTTGTAGTTAATCCATATTTTTTATTTTATTTAGTAACACTATTTTACTCAATTTTCATTACAGCATTTGTAAAATGTGAAACTACTGATGATTGTCCAAAGAGTGATTATGTCCGTCAATATGAGTGTGTTAATAACTGGTGTAGATTAGCTCGATTACATGAGTTCCAACCTAAAAAGAGTACACTTACACCATGAATGGAAGAATGTGCTCTTATAGTAGCAATAAATATATGAAATACTACCTTATACTATAATATTTTCTAGTTTCCATTTAGTTAATCTTCGGGAACCCAATAATTGTCTTTTTGTATTTCTCTTCTTATAATTTCACAGTCCTTGCAATTATAACTTTGTACTCAAAGATATTGGTAATGAAATGAAACAAAACACTAAATAATATAATAATTAGATTGTTTTCTTCTTTCTTAATTTTGCATTTATTGATTTTGCTCCTCCATTTAAGGCATATCGAGCTTTTTGTCCAACCCCACCAAACAAAATTGTATCACTTTTAATTTTTCAAACAATTCAAATTATATTTCTCTTGATTAGAGAGTCCATCAGTTAAATTCGTTCTTCTAAGAAGAAATTATTGATTCTAATTATTATAAAATGCTTGTTTAGAAGATATGCAAGATGGAACTCTATTCGTACAACTTATGACACCTTTTAGGGAATTGATTTTGACTTTGGTTATGGTAGGCGATGGGATACTAGAATCGACCGTCAAGTTGTTGGCTGCATTAGAACTAGAGATAAGGGTGGGCGGGAGGGGCAGCAGCCCAGGGCACCATTATTTTAGAGGCACCAAAATTATTATATTTACTCAATATTTAGTACTATATAGATTTTGTTTTGGAGAGAAAAGTGTTTATATCATTTCATTAGTAATCAAAGTTTTAATACAATTGGGTATAAGAAAATAAATAGTGGGACTAGCAAGAAATGTGTCTTCCCCTGCGAGAGGTGAGCCACCACATTAGCTTGTCGCCAAACAAACTCCACCCGAGAGTTGTTAAATTTGGACGAAAGCAAAGACCAGGAAGCCGTGATGATGTTGTCAAATTCAGTTATGTCTTCCCGACCCGAGTAAAGAGCGTCTTTTGTGGTTTTTGAGCCAACTTCAAAATCAATATATCTAAGTGCATATCGCTCGCCCATTGAAGCGCATGGTAAAGGCCCAAAGCTTCCCCTATGTCAACCGGATATACACCAATAAAGGTGACTGTTCTAGCCAAAACAAAGAATCCATCTTCGTCACGAATGCAAATGCCTACGCCTGTTTTGTTACGTTGACTGGAGAACACCGCATCAACGTTGCATTTCATACGGCCATGCTCGGGAGGCTGCCAACGCGGCTGGACAGCAGCTGGAACAGCACTTGCTGCAGCTGGAACAGCACTAGCAGCAGCGCTAGCAGCTGCTGGTTGGAAAACAGCAGGAACAACAGCTGTTACGACAGAGAAATCAGTGCTAACAGCTGTTGGTTGTACACCTGCAAGAGTAACAGACAAGCTTTCAGCAGCAAGGCCATTTGCAAGATGCCAGTCGTCAATCAAGGACCGCACTCTTTCCACCACTATTGCACAAGTTTCCGTGACGTCTTCCCACACCTTTAAGTTCCTATGCTTCCAAAGACTCCAAAATATTGCAGCCAACCGTTGAGAAAGCGTGGCAGATAAAGAATGTAACAATGCAAAAATAGCCTCAATGGCCGAGGGTGACGATGCCATCACAACTTGAATCTCTTGCCATAAATCTGCCATAGACCATACCTGAACTGCAAAAGGGGACTCAAAAAACATGAGATAAATCATCATGATTAGAGTCACAACTTACGCACTGAGTGGGACATTGAACACCTTTATCCAACAACCGAACAAGAGTTGGTAAACAACCTCGACAGATACGCCAAATCAAATTTTTAACTTTCAGGGGAGTCTTAAGCTTCCAAATGCCAGCCCAATATCCCGGTTTGTGAAGGTGGGACAAATCTACTAACTCATTGACACACAGTTGGTAAGCACTACACACTGAATAGCGCCCGTTCTTCTCAGCCTTCCAAAGTAGTGTGTCTTTAATTCGGTTTGATTAATTATGTTGACAATATATTTGTAGGAAACTGTGATTATAAATGAATCTTTAGCAACAAAAAATGCAAGAAGAAAACTATTGGAATAATAAAAAGGACACAATTTTATTGTTTTGTCCAGGATAAAATGGTGAAAATATAACATTTAAACAAATATAATTTTAGAAATAATTACTCTTTTTCACTTATGTGTAATGTGGGTAAATTTTTTTCTTTATATTCCTGTGTCAAAATCAACTAAGGAAATATTGAAGCATTTTTCATAGCATGTGTCAGACTGTTAGCTAGGAAACACCTAGGAAAATTTGTTAGGAAACATTCCTGCAAAAAACTGCCAAAATTGACAAAGTTCAGTTCGATGTGACAATTACAAATTAAAAATATTTTGAAACAATTAAAAATAAAATTAAAAATTCAATATAAAATATTTTGAAATTCAAAATATTGCGCCAAAAATTTTAAAATTTTAAAATTGCGCGATTTTTTTTTTAATTGAGCCAAATTTTTTGAAAATTTCATAATATTTAATTATTTGTTTCCTAGGAAATATTCCTCAGAAAACTACTAAAAAATAAAAAAAACGAAAAAATAAAAAATTTCCCCTAAAATTATGTTAATTAAATAATAATTTAAAATATTTTTTTTACATTTCAAATACCCAAATAAACGGCAAATATATTCATCGACGAGAGGGTGTAAGACACACCCACAACTCGCGGAAAAAGCAATAAAAAGTACAAAAGGGACCGTATATAAGTGGCACACCTAAACCCTGAAAACAAAACCCAATCATGATACCAGCAAAAACGATGCTGACAACAACATATCCCTGCATCAAAATCGAACACGCCCACAAAGAAAGGACCACCAGCCAAAACAAAACCTAAAAACTGCCATTGCAGCATCAACAACAGCCAAAACAGAAGGACATAAATGTTGTAATAACAACTGAAAAAAAGCTTTCCAAAACAAAGATAAACTGACCCAAAAACTGCAGCATTCACAGATTCCAAAAAACCAACCTAAAAATATCTAAAACATCATATTTAAATAAAGTAGTCAAAATATTCTATCATCACTTTCATCCTCCTCAATGTTGGGATTGTCAGACTTATCTGAACCATTTCCTACAACACCCAATCGCCTTGATGTGCTTGCGATCAATTCGTCAAACCATCGATCAACGCTTTCTTGAAATGCTCTATATTGCTCAGCGTCCCGTTCCATCCTGTCCTGCAACTCTTGCTCCATTAGCTTACGAGCTTGTAACTCATGTGTCAATTGTTCTATCTGGGCAATCACATGAGGAGGCAATGTTTCATGGTTACTTGAGGACCCTTCTCCAAATGAAGGCTCATTGAATAGAGATCTATGCTCCATGAGGGGAGCGTACCGACCAAGACCATACCACTTATGTGTTGACCCGGGTCCTGATACCTTCCTCCAAAGTTCCAGCTTGATCGCACCAGGCAATTCTTCATAGGTCGAATATTTTTGTGACTCTCCCAAGAATAACCGTACCTCCTCCTGAAAAGCTTCCTGTATACATAAATAATAAATGGAAATTGCTTAATAACTCTTAACTGCAAAACCAAACAACACAAACAGTCCAAACCAAAACAGCCACACTACACAACAGTACTAGAATTCCAAATCAGAAAATAATGCCATATTCATGACAAATAGCAAAACTGATTCCTATTTAGATTATCTCTTCTTTTTTTTTTTTGGTCAAGAGAATATATCTTTTTTAATCAAAAGAAATGAGACTAAATTAAATAAAAAATTCAACACAGTGATAACTTGATGCTCTGCGGATCTTAAAAATTCAACACAAAGCTTAAAAACAAAATCTCCATTGATGCTCTGCACAAAAGATGAAAACTTTATGAATATGTTTCAAGGCAAAGTAGTATCATTAAATTTCCAGCAAGCAGTGAAAACCAAAGATAAATAATTCCTAGCTAACTTCAATGTTTCTTGTAGTGTTTAAGGGAGAGAGTTGTGGCTGGAACTGCTATAGCCTTATTCCTATGCAAAGTGTGACCGTAGATGGTTCTATGAGTATACTTATGTTTGATTTATGCAATCATATATATCATGAACTGACTAATTTTTTCTTGGTGTTGTTGTAAGTATGCTTATTTCTCTTGGTATTTTACATTTGTTTTCTGAAGAGATACTAGCATGCAATTCAGGGAGCAATTGTTGAACTTGAAGTATGGTTTTGAGAATTGGAGTTGAAACTAATGTTGAAAAAGCTATGAAAAAGAAGAGCAATGCAATGACAGTAAATGAATGCAATAGGTTGAGGCAATTTTTGTTCCAAAAGATGATTTGTGTCGCGCTTATGTTGATTATTTATGGACTGATACAGTTCCACTAACATATTCTAGCATTTAAATGTGTCAAATGGGCAGCTGCAGAAACCTCATATGATTATATGGTCTTTTGAAAGTGTCGCGGTGATTTTTAGATATCTAGCTATTGATTAACGTTGACTCGTAAATTTTAGACTCACCACCGAGCTTTTATTATTTCTAAGGAAAAGGGGAAAAGTTCGAATAAACTCTATATTTTAGAGATTAAAGGTTCGGGGGTTGGTTACGTAAAGGGAAGGTATTAGCACCCTAAACGTCTATAGTACTTTATAGGAACCTCTTGCTTTTATTTATTTTGTGCTAAAATGATTATTTGCTTTCAAAAAAAGTTAAGTGTAAATAAAGAAAGAAAGAAAATGTTTTTTGCATTTTGTTGATTTGGAAAGATAAAGTCTTTTGCCTACGCACCCGAAGTGGGATCAAAATCACGTAGTTCGGAGCAAAAAGCCGAGTGATTTATTTGATTGATTTTAAAGTTTGAAAATGGTTTAAAGAAAACAAAAAAGCAAAGTTGCAAAAAAGTGTAGTTGATTGATTTTAATTGTAGAAAATAAAGTCTATAATGATTAAAATTGATTGAAAGTTGATTTAAAAGGTGAGGAATCACTTGATTTGAAAATTAAGGTTTGTTAATAAAAAGATATTTTTGGTGAGATTTTTGAATATTTGAATGTTTTTGTGATTTTATATTTTTCTAATTAAAGTCTAAAAAAGTAAGTGTGATAAAATAAACTAAAGCGCAAGGGATTTTTCATAACGACGTTGGATCAAAATGAAAGTGTAACGCCCTACTTCTATTAAAGCGATAAAACACGCAATAATCTGAATATTCAAGAAATAGACGTTACGTCTTCTAAAGATTTCCAAACAACATGTATATATAAAATTTCACAACAGTCGCAGCGGATATAAACATACATCTCCAAAAATATACATGTCATGAAATCAACAGACATCACCAAATGAAATCTCCAAATCCCGACACACGGGTAAAAACTCAACAACAAAATAAATCCACTACAACTAAAAAAACTGACATCCTAATCAGAGTCTAATCTAAGACTCCAAAAACGAATAACGGAGATAGCTCCCGCCATCCTCAAGCACTCACCAAGCAAGCTAAAAGATCACTCATGCACGCCGTCTACCCATTCATACAAATAGGTAGGCAGTCAAAACCACTCGGGGTTAGCTTCACATCAATCATAATCAATATAAACAATTTAAAAATATATACATTGAAACTAAACTTCAATCAATTGCACAACGGATAATTCAACTTCAAAATTATTCATTAACACAACCAAGTTCACAACATCACCAACATGCAATTTATCAATCACATTCACTCACCAAACACATATACAAATAAGACTCATGCAAGGACGTGTAGTGCACCTATACATGATTCCTATATGCATGCGGTACCATCACCAACAAGGTCGTCACCTTTGATGCAACAAAAACATCATAGTCGTCATCATTTCGGATATATAAAATCCATCACCATCAGTCTTGTATGCATGAACATATGACTCAAACAACAACACATATGTTCACACAAACAATTCACCACATTATTATCATGATTAGCATATATGCATTCACCAACATCGAGTACATCATATAAATCAACAACTTCACACAATTTCTAACAATCCAAGTAAAGGAGAAAATACATCACATTGTGATAAACATCCTATTCAACACCTATCAATCATTCATACATCTTCATATAATCATATAAAGCTATTCACAAAAGAATTGCAAAGCATTCAGTCTTAAAGATCATTTTCGACAAAGTTCGTCTATCATTTTACAACTTTAACACAATTGAGACAATTGAACCAAAACCAAGTAAACAAACTTTAATGCCTCAACTATGTATACACTTAGATCACATATAAGTGCAGTTAAGTATACATGTGCGTTTCACCGGCCAACTACGACAAAATCATCAAAATCACAAAGTTCGTCTCTCTTTATCACTTTCCCAAAAGAATTCCGCTTTCAAGGCAAAACAAGTCAGAACTCAATAAAATCAATCACAACCATTTTTAGAAATCATAAAATTAGTATACAACCTTAATCCCACCCCTTTTTCTTAAGAAAAACAAGTTTCGGAAAAATCGACGTTCTTGGCGTTTTCAAAAGTTTGAGGTATGATTTATCAAACCAAGTTCAAATCAATTCAATTGATGTTTACAGAGGTTTAAAAAGCTTAATTACATTTAATTACATCAAAAGAATCAGTTAGGAATGGTCTGGATCGACCCCAAAACCCTAAAATGACAAAAACATGAGTTGTTCTACTGAGCAACTCGCCATGGCCATCAAATCACTCGCCATGGCGAGCTGGACAGTTTCTTAACTCGCCATGGCCACCAGTTTGCTCACCATGGCGAGCTTAGACAATCAGCTCTCGGGTAAAACTCTATTTTCACTCCAAAATCCCAATTTTAAATCCCCAATGCCCAAATTTATTCCCAAGGTTTGTCTAAGCGTTTATAGACATAAAAAAAACACTCAAAATCCATATAAAACTTGAATCAAAACATCATTCCATCACAAATCACCATTTGACCTATTTTTGTAAAACTTTCAGAAAACTACACAAATTAACACTATAACTCTATGATTATGATTACCTAAGGTTTCAATCATCAACAACAACATCTCATGATAACAACAACATCAATTAAATGTAAATTCATCAACAATCCATCAAGAACAATATCAGACTCCACCAATTTTGAGCAAAACACAAAGTATACACATAGATATAACTTGAGCATGTAATTTCATCATTAACAACTTAATAATCATCAAATTCACATACCCAAACATTACATCAAAACATAAGCACGAATTTCACCAATTAAATCCACAACAATCACTTTTCACAATTAAGCACTTATGGGTTTTGAGTAGAAAAGAGATTATACAAAAGATTATGAGAGAATACTAGCCCCCTTACCTCAAACTTCACAAACCTAGCTTAGGCTTCACTTTAGCTCCAATCCCTTGAATCTCTACCCTCTTCTTGCTCTCCTAGTTCTTCTCTCTTCAAAACCCTTTTTCTCTTCCTCTAGCACTTTCTCTCTCTACCTCTCTCCAAAACTTATGAAATGAATGTGTAACCCTATTTTCTCTAATGACTAGAGTTTATATAGGCTCTACACAATTGGGCTTAACCCTCTTAATGTCTTAATGAGCTCAAAACACTCATTAACCAATTTACAAAGTTTCTAACCTCTCACGGTAAAAAGTTATCGAATAGTTACTGACTCTTAACTAATTACCACAACACACTAGTAACTTGGTAAATATAATAATAGTTCCCACTTAAAACACTAAAAATAATTCTCACAGTAAAAATTACTAGTTTGCCCCTACTCACAAAATGACCAAAAACCCAATTCCACTAATCCCAACCAAAATGCACACAGAGACAATTAATCACATACAAGCACACATAAACACACATAAATAAATAACAAAATAAATCTAGCGAAAAACGGGTTGTTACAGAAAGTCACATTTTCCTTGGATTAAACTACACTACTATTTGGCCTCTTTTTTTGATTTTTTCTTTTAGACATAAAGCGGAATAAATAAATATGCATGCAATGCAAAATTTCTCATTTATATTTCTATTGGTCCCTAAATACATTCTAAGGCATAATAAATAAATAAAATAAAATGACAAAGCAATAATAATAAAATAAAATGACAAATGCATGAAATAAATAAATATGCTAAATAAAGCAAAATAAAGGAAATAAAAATGCATGAGATGATTATGGTCCTAAATAAACTAAAAAAAGCATTAAATAAAACTAAATTAATAAATAAATAAAATCAATAAAGTAAACTAAACTATAAAGAGAAAAATAAAATCACCTAATAAAATAATAATAAAAAAGATGCAATAAAATAAACTAAAAATAAAATAAAGCAACTAAAATAAATTAAATAATAAAAAGCAATAAAATAAACTAAGAAAGAAAACCTAGATAATGTTGCACATATGTAGTGTGCTTTAAAAGGAAAAAAAAGACAATAAAATAAATATGCATAAATAATAAAAATGCATTAAAATAAACTAAAAATCCTAGGTAATGTTGTATATAGGTATATGTGCTTAAAAATAAAAAAAAAGACAATAAAATAAATATGCATAAAAATAAACTAACACTAAAAAATAAAGCAAATAAATAAACTAAAAAGAAAATAAAAAAAAATGCATTAAAGTAAACTAAAAAGACTGGGTAAATGTTGCACATATGCATATGTGCTAAAAAAAAGACAATAAATAAAAGAACAAGAAAGAAATAATGA
>Ga0228710_1011805_pt1 | contig 11109 bp, 5 predicted proteins | sample MedpolnodulmetaG_FD_177995 | JGI IMG/M metagenome (GOLD analysis project Ga0228710, IMG submission 177995) | Root nodule microbial communities from Medicago polymorpha collected in Santa Monica, California, United States - pink nodules | ecosystem: Host-associated > Plants > Roots > Nodule... | reverse complement strand
CGCTAGGATTTTATTTTTATTAGTTACCAATTAGCTAGGGAATATTTTCCTAGATAATTTGCCGCCCAATCCATGCTACGGCCGATATGGCAACTAATTCCCAACAAAACAGTAGCTAAATGAGTTTTACTAGAAATTAACTACGATTTAGCTACTATTAATTTTGTAGCAAATCACTGATTTTCTTGTAGTGTATGTTCTTCTTCAATTCAACTGTTTCATAAATGCCAAAGAGAGAAAACAAATAATTAGAAAAGGAATTTTTTTTATTTTTTTAGGAAATGAGAAGGCTTAATAATTAGTTACATGGAAAATGTAGCTCCTGAGGATGTATCTGGAGACAGAAACTATCTTCTTGTGATTTCAATTTCTCATAATTTCCATAAAACGGAGTGACACTTCTGTCATTCCGTTCTGTAGTTTCACATTTTTCAAAGTCGTAGAAATCAGAAGAAGCAGCTGAAACCGTTTGTCCCATCTTTTTCGGGTAGCACTTGGGTGACATAGAGTTGGGTGACATTGACCAATCACAGTGTCACAATGCTTGTGTTTCTCTCTCTTTCACAAGCATCGTGACATTGTGATTAGTCAATGTCACCAACGTCACCCAACTTTATGTCACCCAAGTGCTATCCATCTTTTTCACAAAACAAAAGAAAACATGTTGTTATTTATATTCCGGTGATTATAAGCCTTGCTGATAATGGTTTTGTTAAAAGTGTATAGATTATGGTGGATAAGATTATTGGATTACGCCCTCCAAAAATAGGAACATGTACTAGTGGATAACTCATCTCAAACATGGGATTTTATACATGTCAAATCTTTTGTTTTTGATACCCGCCTTTATGCTCTTAACTTTAAAATCAAAGAAATAAGAATGGGAAGTATATTGAATAATGTATGTATTTATGAGTATAGGACACCATTGCGATAATTATATAAAAATAATTACATTTATAATATTCTGAAATGTTTATGAGTTTAGGATACCATTGCAATAATTAAATAAAAAACAATTAAAATTATAATATTGTGAAAATTTTAAAGATATTAAATGAAATTATCAACATTAATGAAATGTTTCTATTAAATAATTTTTCTTTTTTATGTAAAAATCCATTAAATATCTGTTGCAAATTTTATTTCTTATATCCGAAGAAGCATATTTTTATGTATTGATGTGAAAAAGTTGATACGATAAAAATTTAAAAATTCATGACTATTTTTAAAATATAAACATTAATGTAATTCTTGATGGCATTGTTATTGCAAATGAGGTAGTTGAAGATGCTAAGAAACCTAACTAGGAACATATTTTGTTTTAGGTCTACTCTAAAATGGCTTACGATTCCGTGGAGTGATTTAGATGCGGTCATGCTTAAGATGGGTTTTCTTTGGAAATAGATTATGGACGTAGTTGCTCCTTTAATGGCTTAGTTTAGATTTTGATGATGTTTGTTAGGTTTATGTTTTGTGTTGATTTGTTCATGATTAATTGCATAGTTAAAATTGGTATTAAGTTAGGTGTTTATAGCGGATATAACAGCACTATACTTTTTTTTAACAACAAATTTTATTTAACAACCAGATCCCTGCTCAAGACGAACAGTGATTTAGAGAATACAAACTAAAGGCGCGGTATATAGGCGGAACACCCAAACATAAACACTATAAAAGACATCCTTGCACACAACGCCCAATCATTACCTTACCTTCAACACCCATGAGAAATACACCCACCAAAACAGACACAACCACCTAAACCAGACTCCTTAGCAAAAACGCCCACTGAAAAACGATATACATAACCACCCATCGTCACTACACACCCCAAAAGAACACCCCTCTAAATGAAACTCCCAATCCTATCATCAAAGCCGAGCCACATCCGAAAAGCTCCTATTCGAATGATCATTCAACTTCCACCACCTTTCAACCTCCGAACCACCGAAAGAACACCAAAAAAGGCAAAACCAAACTTGAGCCCAAGAACTGACTCCCGATCTCGAATCAAAAGCGATTGGTCCATCGGACTTCATGACCAAATTAGAAGAGCACCCCTCACCTCGATCCATCAGAGAAATACCATAACAAGCCAACCAAGATTGCAGCTAGACACCAACTCTCGATCTCGAAGCAAAAACAACCTACCCACCGGAATCCAGCACACAATATGCAATACGCCATGATATGCGGTGGTGCAAAAACCAATCAAATCAAAAAGGAAAAGGCTCAGCTCGAAAGGACATACACCCTAAACACCTTAACAATGCAAAATCAAACTAGAGCTAGCGACGACGAAAAATGGGCCCGAATAATAGAGGCGGCCTTTAAAAGAAATCACCCACAACAAACACCGCAAAACCCCCACCTCGTCACCTAATCAACACCAACCATCCCCTTTTATAGCTCCCGTCCGCAAATTGTTCCGACACCAAATCCGAGTCCAAAATAGTCCACAACACCCATCCCAACCACACCATTACAAACTCACGTACCCCCATGCAAAACCACAACCACCACCACCACATCAGCACCACCATGCATTACCATCATCATCACATCACCACCACACAACAGAAATAACAGCGAAAACAACCCACACCACCATTGCCTCACTATCACCACCACGACCGAACACATTAGCACCATCATCACATCACCACCACACAACACAAACAGCAGTGAAACAACCCACACCGTCACTGCTTCACTATCACCACCACACATCACCACCATCATCACATCAACACCACTCGTTATATATATTTGGTGATTATAAGCCTTGGTGATAATGGTTTTGTTAAAAGAGTATGAATTACGGTGGATAAGACTAGTAGATTGTCCTCTCCAAAAATAGAATCAATGACGAGTCGATAACTAATTTCAAACATGGGATTTTTTATACACGTCAATATTTTTTTGTTTGTTTTTATTTCCCACCTTTTGGGTCCTTAGGCTTTAAAATGAAAGAAGTTAAAAGTTAAGGTTTAAAGATCAAGTTGTGGTTCAACCCGGAGTCAACCCGATAATATATGATTCCTTTTTTTCTTCATCTTATTATTATTTTTTATATATCAACTAGCGGAAAGACTTTTCTACTGTGCAAACGCGTGTGGTTATTTTATTACGTTTGTTTGTATAATTTTGATTAAATTTTTTAAATTTCAAAATATTAATGGAAATTAGTGATATATTGATTTATAAACGAAATATTGTCAAGGCATATAACAAAATTATTTATGAACTCAACATATTTTAGTTTGCATGTATATAAAATAATGATCATTTATTGTTTATTCTAATAGTAATTAGTAACATCATAACATAAATGTATAAATGACATGTTATGTAAAAGAAACATTACTATGACTGCAATAAAAATATATCTTTAAAAACTACATTTTTCGTAAAGTCGCCATCTTCTCCTTCCATTTTCCCTTCTTTAATGAGAACTTTTGTTGAATTTTGAGAAACTCCTCTTGATAAAGCTACATATGATTGGTCATGACTTAAAACATGCCGTGGAAGATAGATTTCGATTGTGGGAATAGTTTGCCCTTTTGACTTATTTATGATAATAGCAAAACTTAGCCTAACGGAAAACTGTTTTCTACTAAGCTCAAAGGGAAGTCCTGAACTCGCATTTGTTTTTAATTTAATTCTGGGCAAGAATGCTCTTTTTCCAACATTGCTTCCTATTAGGATTTTCACATCCAACATATTCTTAAATAAAACATGACATAACAGTCGTGTCCCATTACACAGGCCATATCTAGGGTCTATGTTTCGAAACAACATCAAAGCTGCACCTTTTTTTACCTTTAAAATATATGGTGGGACACTTCCTTGAGCAATTGAGTTTAAGAATTCATGTTGATATAAGTTATGATTATCCCCTTCAACCTCGTCAAATGACAACAAATTATGTTCTTCTCCTGAAAACTGATTGATAATTATGTCATTCAATTTTTGAACATCATCATTTATAGGTGTAATTATGGCTCTTTCGACCATATACGATACATCCCATCCATGCAAATCTAATTGTGGAAAAATATGATCAATAAGAGTATGTATTGATTGTTCTCCTTTCCAGGGTAATGCAATTTGAGGAAGTATCCTCACTATCTCATTGGGTTTGGTAGGTGTAACACCGTCACCAATTCACATAAGAAATTGTGAAAATTCAAGATCATTCATTGATCCATATTTTGTACTAAATGTAGGACCTTGGTATTAGCCCACAAATAAGACCTAATAATACATGCAGATATCATTTGTGTCTTACTACCTTTTTCAATAACTAGAAGTACTTGACGAAAATCTCCACCCATGATCATAACTTTCCCACCAAATGGAGCATCACAGTCTAAAATATCTTTTAGTGTTTGATCTAATGGTTTCTGTTTGTCATTGGGGGCTTCATCCCAAATTATGGCAGCTACTACTCTAATAAGCTTTGCAAGATCTTTTTGCTTTTTTGATATTGCAGATGGAATTTGGTTGTACATTAAAAGGTAAATTAAATAGGGAGTGTGCAGTTCTACCACCCGGTAATAATGTTGCAGCTATACCAGATGACGCGGTTGCTAAAAGAATTTTTCCTCTATTTCTCAAAGTTGTCATTAATGCTCGATAAAGGAATGTTTTGTCTGTTCCGCCTGGACCATCTACAAAAAATACTTGACTCTGTTTATCCACATTAAAAAAATTAATGTTCAAAATTTTCATTAACTGTGTAAAATGAACAAATCTTGTATTTGTGCATATCGACAACGATGTAAAATTAACCGTGTCTTCCATATCCATATCTTGTATTTGTACATCTTCAAAATTTTGATTAACCGTGTCCTTCATATCCACATCTTGTATCTGTGCATCTTCAAAATTTTCATTAACTGTGTCCTCCATATCCACATTTTGTATTTGTGCATCTCCAAAATTTTCATTAATTGTGTCTTCCATATCAACATTTTGTATTTGTGCATCTCTAAAATTTTCATTAATTGTGTTTTCCATATCCACATTTTGTATTTGTGCATCTCCAAAATTTTTATTAATTGTGTCATTAAAAAAGAATAAGAATTTAGATTATATTTTTTGTTATATTGTTGGTTTCATTGAAATATATAATCATGGTTAGTTTGATCTGTTATAATTTGAAATAAAAAGCATTTATAGTTTTACTTTTAATCCAAACCAAAATTTCATTAAAAAAAACACCGCTCATAATTTTCGCTAGTTTAATATAGTGCTAACAAATCATTTTCTAAAATACTTTGAGTCCTAATCTTTAACATGATTTTTTTCTCACGTTTGTCACTAATATTTATTTTAGAGGATTTAAAGTCCAATTTTTAACAATATTTTTTGGTCACATTTGTTACTAATATATTTTTAGAGGATTTAAAGTCCAATCTTTAACATTATTTTTTGCTAACGTTTGTTACTAATCTCTTTTTAGAGGATTTAAAGTCCAATTTTTAACATTATTTTTTGCTCACGTTTGTTACATTTGTTTTAATATTTAAATTAAATTTATTCTTATCTTTTTGTTACATGTGTTATTTGTATTTAAAATTAAGGGTATTTTTGGAAATAAAAATTCAACCCAAAAGTGCTGAAAGGGGTAGTTTTCTTTATATATAGTATAGATTTAATATAGTGGTAACAAATCTTTTTCTAAAATTCCTTCAAAAAAAAATCTGTTTCTAAAATATTTCGAGTCCTAACTTTTTTTCTAGAGGATTTAAAGTTCAATCTTTAACATTATTTTTTGCTCAAGTTTGTTACTAATATTTTTTCTAGAGTATTTAATGTCCAATCTTTAATTTATATTTTGCTCATGTTTGTTACTAATCTTTTTCCCAAAGGATTTAAAGTTCAATCTTTAACATTATTTTTTGCTCACGTTTGTTACTAATCTTTTTTTAGAGTATTTAAAGTCTAATCTTTAACATTATTTTTTTATCACGTTTGTTACTAATATTTTTTTTAGAGGATTTAAAGTCCAATCTTTAACATTATTTTTAGCTCACGTTTGTTACTAATCGTTTTTTTAGAGGATTTATAGTCTAATCTTTAACAATATTTTTTGCTCACGTTTGTTACTAATCTTTTTTTTAGTGGATTTAAAGTCCAATCTTTAACATTACATTTTGCTCACGTCTGTTACTAATCTTTTTTTTTTTTAGAGATTTAAAGTCCAATCTTTACTATTATTTTTTACTCATATTTGTTACAATTGATCAAAGGCTAAGGAAGAGTAACTTATATTAATAAAATAATATGGAAATACTGTTTTTTGTGGAAGGGATATGAAAATACCTGGCAATCTTTGTCGGTTATATTGAGGGAAACATCACAGATGTACAACATAAAATCGGTTGATAAAAAAGTAACATGAGTTTTTGTCTTGTGCTAGTTTTTGTGAGTTTGATCTATGGTTAACGGAGGTAACGATTAGTGACATGGATTAGTAATACACGTGTTATTTTATAATTGGCTAACAGTAAGAACATTTCATAAGGAATTGTGTATAAGTTTTCTCCTTTAATTAAATTTATTCTTATCTATTTGTTACATGTATTTGTATTTAAAATTAAAATTAAAAATGAAGGGCATTTTTGGAAAGAAAATTCCAACCCAAAAGTATATTGAAAGGGGTAGTTTTTTTTATATATAGTATAGATGAGGGCTTAAAAATATATGACTCTTTTTATTCTTCCTAGAGTTAGAATTCGTCTTTCCTTTTTTCTATTTTCCTTATATTGTATGTATATTTATGTTTATTGCACCTGGTTATATTTTTTTACAAAAGTAAAACGATATTCATTCAATCAAATCGATAGAATAAAAATGATCAGCGTAAAGGGTGAATTTGTGAACAAATCATGCAATGACAAAATGTGTACAAATAATATGATAAAACCTAAATCTCCATAATAATAATAATAATAATAATAATGCTTTCAGATTTGCAATGTTGACACCCGGATCATTGATTGAATTTGTGATTCACCAAATTGATCTTTTAATAGGAACTAAACGAACACCGCAGCAAGACACGAAATTAAACAACAATACATAAGACGACGTACAACACAACACCGCACTCAAACGAAGAAATCACAAAAAAAAAACTTGATATATATGAAAATCACTTATTTAGATCTCGAAAGAAAGGTGTAAAAAAGATGCACTTGAGTGATTATAGGTAAAAAAATCACCTAAAACCATCCCTCATTGATGAGTGAAAGAGAACTTATAGAGAAGATGGAGTTTCTCTTACTAAAAACTAGGGACGGCTAGTTTTTTTTTATTTATTTTTTATACTATATGCAAATATGGAACGGGGTTATATATATATTGGTTTGCTAACTTAGACCAACAAAAAACATGAAGGTTCAAGTTAACAAAAATGCACTTTTTCATTTGGACAAAAAAACCAATATCCACTAGTGTAAACCAATTTAAAGTAAGGGATAATTTATACTATATGCAAATATGGCACATGATTGTGTGTGTATATATATATATGTGTGTGTGTGTGTGTGTGTGTGTGTGTGTGTATAAGCAATTTCTATGGTACTCCAAATAAAATTGAGTTGTTTTGGTACTCTCAAATGTTTAACCAATAGAATAGTGCCATTTCAATTAAATGATCCATGTCAACATTATTAAAGATTGACTTAAGGGAAAGAGTTTTGGTATACTTCTCTATTCAATTTCACGCCTAAAAATTGTACAAATTATTATTTCAGTAAATTAAGTAATTAATTTTTTTAATCAAAATAAAACCAAATCATTAACCGCCATCTGAAACGTAACCTCCTCTTTTTCTTTATGGGAACACAATGAAGTATATAAAATAGTCACAAGGAAGGGGGGGTTGAATTTTGACCCTTTAAAAATTATCCTGAAACTTAAAAGTGATTCTCAAGTTGTTTACCTGGAATAGTTAAGTTAGTATTCTGACTTTAGAACGTTCTGAAGTTCATACACAAAAACTGTTTAATAAAGTAAATGTGCAAGTGTGTGTTGTGTATACTGTAATTAAAGAGTATAGGGAAGAGAGAAAGAACACACTGAGATTTATTGTGGTTCACCCAATGTGGGCTAGTCCACTCCTCACAATCTTCTGAGAGTTTCCACTATGATGCTTGAGATAACCTCTCAAATCCTGCACCTTACAATCTTTGTTGACCTGAACAATTACAACTCTGTATTCTCAAAGCCTCAGCAGTCTTGCTTCTTGCTAAGTTAACCACTTAGACTTTTACAACCCTTGCTCAAACTAACACTTTAGTACTGCTAAAGTTAGATGAGACTTTTGATTACAATTTGTATGGAGGTTGGTTGTTTGATAACAAACAAAGAGGAATGGAAGAAGTTATCTTTAAGAGAGATAATAGAAAGAATTGATTTACACTACAAAGAAGATAAAAAGAGTCTTCAGTGATGATCAATTCAAATTGCAAGAGCTTTAAACACGTTTCAAATGTTTTCTTGTATGATTTGCAATGGTGCAAGTAATGTTGAGCCTTTGATCTCTATTTATAGAGTTTTTGGGCTCATATAGCCGTTGTAGGGTGTCCAATGGTGTTATGCCATATGTCCTGGGCCCCACAAGCTTTTACCTGAAATTCTGGGTGAACATTCTGATCAAAGATGAACTTTAGAATGTTGTTGTGTTCTTGATGATCTTCATCTGGGTTCATCATGATATTCATCTGGGTTCATCATGTATGAATGAACACATGAATTTTTCGGTGTGTCATATGCTTTTCATATGTATTTCTGGGCAATAAACAAAGTAGTGGCTTTTCCACATACATCGGAAAGTTACTTTTCAAGATTTGCCTAGGGACTGGTGTAGGAGAGATAAAGTGGATTCTGCATCTTCATGCCCATGCTTTGAGGAATTGTGTGGTTCATGTACTGTACCAACTCCCATGCGTGTCTATCTCTGATTGAGCAGGACATATTTGATTTGCTTTTGCTTTTTGCTTCTTCACCTACTGTCTTGTTCATAAAGTAAGCATGTGCAGAGCTGAACATTCTGACCATCAGAATGTTCCTTTTGTTTCACTTAGGATGATTTTAAAGACTACCATTTGATGTAATAAAATCCTAATAGTAAAACAACAATGAAGAGCAGTGATTTTAACACCTAGGATGATATTCCCTTTTGGAATATTCTTAGTACTTCAATGTTCATAGTGTTAAATGAACATTGAGTTTCCTTCTTGACATAATCCTTATATATGTCTTTATTGCTTGATTGATCCATGCAAAAGTACTTTCCTGGACATTTATCCATGTCACACGTGCCTTGCATGACTTTGATCAATGTTCTTGAGATTCTTGGTTTGTATAAGAACAACATTCTGATCTCTGCTTGAACATTTTGATCTCTGAGCAACATTCTGATCTAACTTTCTGACCTCAGTGTTAGATCATGAATTCAAATGTCCTTTGATTTCTTGAATCTTGGTATGATTTAAACTTTGTTCCTGTCTTAGTAAAACACTCAAGTGCACAAGTTAAATACCATGGAATTAATCAAAGTCCATTAATTCTTTAATCATAATGGTTTATTATCTTTAAAATTAATTAGGGATTTTGCCTCAACACACAAAACATTATGTACCAATTTTGTCTCAAACATCTTTGAACAAGGCTTCCTTTAATAACATTCTTTGTCACTCAGATACTATATTTGTTCCTTCGTTTTTTCTCACCATTAATTTTGCTTACTGAATTTTAATTGAAAAATTGATGGCATGGCTTTCTTGCACGTGACCTTTTTCTTGTATTTTAGTTGTACAATTTTATGTTTTTTCTTATACTTGATGTTTGGAATGTTGTTACATAAACATAATCCGCGATCCTTTGCTAAAGAGACCATCTTTCTTATCAATCCAATTAGCTATTACTTCTAAATAGCTATCAATCCATCACTACAACACTAGATTTGCGACAGTTCAATGGGAACAGTCGCGATCTAACATTTGCGATAGTTCTTGTAACCTTTTTTAACAACCGCCGCATCATTTTTCACTTTTGACATTGCTTCTACATTATCATATAGCTTTCTCTCTCCTTTTTGTCTGCACACGCGCAAGCACAGATCTAAAATTTCCCTTCCCTCTCATTATCAAAAACCCCAAAATCTCCAAAATAACAAATAAGATAGAGAAAACCCCAATTTCACTCATTTACAAAACCCCCAAATCGCCAATTTCACAAACCCTCTCACTTTTGTTTCCAGAAAATCTCCACACCCTCGATTCAACCCATGAAAATCCAAGCGCGAGTCCAGCACTTCACTGCTGAATGTGAGATTGAGATTCAACCAACGATTCAGATCCGAATGAGTCTAGCGCTTCAAGCATTTCACCGTACAAACAATTCAAGGTCAAAGGTATCTTCTCTTGAAATCTCAGCGCCCAAGGTCCGATTGTTTGCAATAACTTGGCTACGACGGGATTTTCGGTAAGATTTTGATATTTTTTATCGATTTTATTCATTGATATAGTGAATTTCAGAATTCGAATTTGATACCCATTCTATGATTTTGGATCTTCATTTTCAATTTTATGAATTTCTGAATCTGAATTTGAATCTCATATAGTTAATTTTCAATCTCAAATGATTTGTTTTTTCCTTTTTATCGATTCTGATTTTGTTGGGTATGTTTTACTTAGGTTATCCATAATTGTGTTTTTGGACTGTTGGCTAAATATATGTTTCTGCTGCAAGAAGTTTTAAATTTAGATCAATGGTAGTCTGAACATCCTTTTGCTGTCAAATTAGCCTTTGATCCTTTTGCTTAAACATTATGATAAGTATTTATGCTATTAGCAATTAGTTAAGTTGTTTATCAAAAAAGAGCTTGAATGTCTTCTCATAATTTCAATGGTGCTGATTTAATTTCAGTGTAATTTTCAACACACTATTTGGCCTTTGCACAAGCTTTTGGGTGGCTGTTATAATGAGATTTGTTTTTGGAGGTTTAAATGTTTGCTTGGACTAATGAATGTATCACTCAAAACACTCTATACTAAATGTTGAAGGTGAGAAAAACCACAAGAAGGGGGG
>Ga0228710_1011802_pt1 | contig 11112 bp, 5 predicted proteins | sample MedpolnodulmetaG_FD_177995 | JGI IMG/M metagenome (GOLD analysis project Ga0228710, IMG submission 177995) | Root nodule microbial communities from Medicago polymorpha collected in Santa Monica, California, United States - pink nodules | ecosystem: Host-associated > Plants > Roots > Nodule... | reverse complement strand
GTAATTATAATTAATATATTATAATATTGTTTTTTACATCTTGATTAATTTTTTTAAAAAAAAGCTTGATAATTGTGGTTCGATTCTTTGATTTTTTTGTTAAATTTAAAATATTTAAAATTTCAATAATTTCTTATGTAATGTCACATCCAAACACTTCAATCTATGTAAGTACATTTTAGTGTACATATCCAAACATAAATAACTTATCAAGTATAAGAGCTTACGATGTAAGCTCTAATGTTATAAGCCCTAATGCTATAAGCATCTATACAAGTTGTTTATCCAAATGGAACCTTAATGTTTTAACAATTTGTGGCCCACACATGTCACTTTTTTTTTCTTTTGAAAATTATACATATCCCACCAGTGTACTTTGTATGACAAACTCGTGCATGCACTTTTTTGGGTACAGTGCAGGCTTGTCTATGACTATGGTGTACGTTTGTTTTCCATTTTAAGATTATTTATTTTCGAAATTTTGCTAATTGAAAAATCGTAAAAAACCAATTTGTGTAACGAAATGTTATATTTGAAGTTTATTTACACTTGTTTCAATTTACATACATTTTAGTTTACTTGAAATTGTTATCAGTATTTAATTCTTAATTTGAGTTATGTGCGATTTTGATCACCCTTACTCTTTTCGTAATTTTAGTCTTTTTAATTTCAAGATTAACAAAATAAAATAGTTCTACCATCAATTGGCTATTGTGTAAAATTTGTAAAGCCTCGTCTAAATCTATGATAGTATCATAAGTGCGTTTTAAATGGAACTTCAAATTTCTAAGATACTCTTAGGCTTCGTTTGTGAGTTTGGAGGGATGAGAGCGGAGGTGTTTGGAAAAGAAAGGAAGGAGCAAGCGGAAAAAAAAAGAAGATGATATTGAGAGAGGAAAGCTTTGAGAGGTTTATTTTTCTTCGTAATACAAAACCTTTTTTATTTGGGAAACTCAAAATTTGTATTGGAGGAGGGTTTTTAGGAATTTACATGAATTCTTCAAATTTAATCTATATAATTATCGTATTCTTAAAATTAAAAATATATTAATCATAACCATTAAATTATCATTCTCTAAAAAAAATACTCTTTAAAAAAATGTCAAAAATTCACGATTTTTCCCTACATATCCAACCCTTCAATGGCTCCCCTTCCTCTCCTCTCCAAACTCCAAAACAAAGCCTTAAAAAACTTGATTAACGAGCTTAACTTTAAGTTAACTCATTGGTTGAAGCAGTAAGAAAAGGCTAGAGTTTGAATTAAATTACAACATCGTCGTATTCATGGAAACGATTTTTAGAATTGGAGGAAGACACAGTGAGCTTTGAAATATGCCAAAACAAAGGTTTGAGCTTGACATAAGCAAGAATTCGAAAATATATAGAAATAACAAGTTGTTAGAGTGGCTAAGTTAAAAGTTGTGATGATTGTTTATAGAGAATTGCTCTTCTCCCATTTGTTTTACTCATTCACGATGAGAAATAACATGTGTGCGTTAACTCACGTTGAGAATATATCTGCGTGAGTTAACTCACACTCGGTTATTTTGACGGGAAGCTGTTGAGGGTAAATCTTAGCCTAAATTTTGAAAGGTTTACTATTGGAGGAGGTAACTCAACTGATGGCTAAATCAATCAATTAACATTGGCAAGAAAGATAAATCCTCAATGCCAAGTTTTAATTTGTAAATATGGTTACAAAGTGACTTCGTCGTCTAACTATTTTTCTGATGATGGGAAAGTAAAAAAAAAGAGGCAAAAACCAGAAAGAAAAAGGCTAAACCCAAAGGAAGGTTGTCCCCACAGAGTCAGCAATAAAAGTAGTTGAAAGAGAAGTTGGACATTGCCTCCAAGCGATCGAGTCAGCCTCCAATCTTGCTTCGTATTTCGCTAACTAATCCCCACATCTATTACCTTCTCTCAACTTCAACGAAAGATGGAAAGACAAGAGTCAAGGGTAATCAATAAACCTCTCAATGAGGTCAATAACAAGTGCATAAGGGTGAGTTGTCGAAATCATTCCTTAATCAAAGTCAAAGCCGATTGGCAATCTGATTCACATTCAACATGTCGAAAGCCATTATTTCATGACGTTTGAAGGCCGTGAAAAATAACTTGCAACTCTGCATTCACATTGGTAATAATACCACAACTGTCAGAAAAACCCAATAACCAATCACCATTAGTGTCTCTAATTAAACCTCTGAACCCATAAACCCGATAATGTTGTCTAACTATTTTACGTCACATATAAACAAATCACTAAAATGACATATGTATATAATTGTTTACATAAAAAATGTTTTAAGTATTACGCGAATAGAAGCTATATGAGGTGAATTCAACTAATGTGATTTCAAACGGTTCTTATTTAGTTCACCTCTAATTCGATTTTAGTTTTTAATCGAATTAAAGGTTGGCTAAATAAGATCCTTTGAAATCGACTTAGTAGAATTTACCTCTGGATCAAAATCCGAGGACCATCCGTGAGTCGTTTTAATGCAAGGAATTTCGATCAAAACAAGGCTACTTCTTCAGTAAGGGCAAGTAGTTTTTAATTATCAAAAAATTAACTAAATTAACTTAAAAATAAAGAAAAACAACAAAGTCTTATTTTCAAGGGAGCATAATAAGAGAGAAAAAGGTGCTCAAGGCTCAACAATTTTAACCCAAAAAGAATTGGAGATACTTGTTTGCTGGGAGCTTTCGTATATGGTTTGAATGAAGTGTAGCAGCTTAACTTACTGGTTCATGAGACATCAACGAAATATTTTATCAATATTTGGAAATGTGTACTTGGGTAAGTGGGTGAAGTTTTATAACATGCGGATGTTGTTTTATGGTCGAGGTATTCTTCTACCGTTAAAGATATTATTCTCATACTATTCAATCACTTTTTTTTTTATCAATTTCCTTTTCATTATTAAAAAAAAACTTTTTATGTGTATATTCAAAAACTATTTATTTGCGTAAGTTTTTGGAGCTACAAGAAGGCTTAATTCTGCTACTGCAGACTGATGTCCGACAACAGATGTATCATAAAGATTAGTTTTTAGTTGTTTTCTATTTCTTTTCTTTTTGTCAGCTTTTCTTACAAAAAAGGCCAAATACCTCTCGTGGACCTTTAAGTTATATGTTTAGAACATATTAGTCCTTTAAGTTTTTTTGATTATCAATTGGTCCTTTTAAGTTACTTTTTGTTACACATTAGTCCTTTAAGTCATAATGTTTACATTGTCATCCATCTTTTCAGCCAACTTTGTTAAAAGTGCTTATAAACCATTTAACATTAAGATGGTAGGTCTAAAAGTGTTTATGACATCAAACATGATTACTTATACACATTTTCTTCTTGTTGTTTTTGAATTTCAAGCCTAATTTACATATAAATATTTGATCAACAATATTATAAATCAAGTAATCGGTCAATTTTGTTTTGAATCAAGACCGAATAACACACCTATGAGCTCTAGGTTTGAGAGCAATGAATTTGGACAAACCAACTTAACATTAAACATCCACATAAACACTTTTTGATTGAGTTTGATAAAATTAGGATAATGATGCAAATATTTTATGACTTAAAGGACCAATTTGTAACCAAAAAAACTTAAAACACTAACTTGTTATAATCATGTAACTTAAAGGACTGCAAAAGATATTTGATCTAAAAAAAACACTATTTATTTGGTCTCGTTGTTATATTATATTTCCTCTTGTGGAGTCGTGAAATGTGTTGCGATTATGTTTTTCTGGCCGTTCAACATCGATGGCCTGAGTTTGTCTTTTTGGTATGTGGTGGTTGATACCATATTCGTTTTCTTTCTTGGCGGTGGATGGAAGTTCTGTTTGCTCGCAACGTAGGTGGTGATGGACCAGTAACGAAAGTGGTGATTTGTGTCTGCATATGATATGTTATGGTTTGGATGGATATTTTGTTGTGTTGGTTGGTGGTGGTTTCCATGGTGGTGCTGATATTGGATTTTTTGTGGTGGTTTTTAGCAAGGATGCTCGTGGTGGCTGGTGTTAGTTTTTGGTGGTGATGCTAGTGGTGGCTGGTGTGGTTTTCAGTGAGGATTAATGGTGGTTTTTGTGGTGGTGGTGGTGCTAGTGTTTGTGGTGGTGCTTGTGGTGGCTAGTGGTGGGTTTTTATGGTAGTTATGTTTTTTTGTGGATTTTCTTCATTGGGTTGTTGTTGATGAGTTTGTAGCTGAGCACAAGGGCCGATTTGATTTTGATGAGAATGATGGTAACAATGATGTTGAAGAAATTGGGGTTCTTGAAGCCATGTTGGCTGGACGTAAGAGCAGAAAACCCAGTGCTTCAACAGACAAGCCTGAGGCTTCTGTAACTCCAACTCAAATTGAGAGCGAGAATGAGAATGATGGGGTTTGTAACACCCAAGGCTGACGAGGACGGGGAGTGGTCGCCGGTATACAAGGCATGACAATGAGAGGCTCCCGACAACTTCTAGACGAACCAAATCACACTGGAATGAGAGGGACCTTGAAGCCGTGCAGGTGTGGGACTGCAAGGTTAAAGGAAGGCTTATAAGAATTGTTTGGTACTACCTATATCAACAAAATGCATCTTCTTTTTGGTAGCCTATTTCATAAGAACTCCACAGTTAAGCGTGCTTGACTTGGAGTAATCTTTGGATGGATGACCTACTGGGAAGTTTCCCAGTAAGCGTGCGAGTGAGGACAAAACACACTGAAAATACTCGTGTTGGTTTGTAGGGTCAGTCGACAATACTTAAAGTCGTATGGGATGTTACAAATGGTATCAGAGCAGACCTTTCATAGTACAGTGTAGTTCGGGGACGAACCAAGCGGAAGCTGGTGGGCATGTAACATCCAAGGCTGACGAGGACGGAGAGTGGTCGCCGGTGCACAAGGCACGACAATGAGCGGCTCTCGATAGCTTCTAGATGAACCGAATCACATTAGAATGAGAGGGATCCTGAGGTCGTGCAGGTATGAGACTACATGGTTAAAGGGAGGCTTATAAGAATTGTTTGGTACTACCTATATCAACAAGATGCATCTTCTTTTTAGTAGCCCATTCCATAAGAACTCAACAGTTAAGTGTGCTTGACTTGGAGTAGTCTTTGGATGGGTGACCTACTGGAAAGTTTCCCGGTAAGCGTGCGAGTAAGGACAAAACACGTTGAAAAGACTCGTGTTGGTTTGTAGGGTCAGTCGATAATGCTTAAAGTCATCTGGGATGTTACAGAGTTGGTGCTATGGAATATAACAACCGAAAGCCCACAAAAAAGAACGTAGGGCCAAGAAAGAGAAGGGTGGGAATAATGGAGATGAATCTAATGTGCTGCCTACTAATGGCAAATTTGAGAAGGATACAAACAGTAATGGAAATGACGATTCTTATGTACAAGAGTCTAGTTCCCAATATCTCAAGTAAAATGAGGACAATGGTAGTGGTAAAGAGAATGAGTAGAGAAATCTTGGCCATTTTTTGCGAGACATGTGAGGAGGAGTTTGAGTCAAGGAATAAATTACATAAACATCTGAGCGGCTCTGGGCATGCAGCAATGAAATTTTGATAAGGAAAATACGGTAATGATCAATCATTATACATGTTAGAAGGTGTTGCTTGTTTCAAGAATTGGGCTATTAGTTTATTGTGGTTTTGTGGGGGTGGTATGTGTTTTCTAGGTGGTGATTTTTTTGGGTGTTTGCATGTGCTTAATTGCGCTCAACTGTAGAAGAGAAGCAAGGTGCGGTTACACGGGTTTTTGGAAGGTTTGATGGTTCTTTTGGAGGGGTTTTGCAACGGTTTGGCACAAGATTTGTTTCTGCTACTGCACGGGTGTTTAGACTTTGGTTTTTGGAGATGACTTTTTGGTTTTGGTGTTTAGTTTTTATTGGTTTCGGGGGCCTCAGCAGAGGTTGTTTTTGGTTTGTTTGTAGAAGTTTGAGGGTGTTTTTGGTTTGTTGGTAGAAGTTTGTATTTGATGTTTGAGTGTTTGTTAGGGTGTTCTGCATATATACGACACACTTTTCCTTTGTATGTTGCTACTTTAAGACTCCTAATCTAGCATTCCTTGTGCTTGCTAGAATTCTTTACGTTTTGAATAAACTTCATTTTAGCTTCTTCAAAAAAAAGTAACGAATAACTATAGGAAATGTCGAGATATTAGGGGTACCTACACTTTTTTTCATTTTAATAATAATTCACCTATGAATTACTTTTGTAAGGTGTAACCAGTTTTGTTCCCGAGACCATGGAAATGGGTGTTTGCATCTTAACTGATTTAAAATAAAATCATAAATTGATTAAAGAAAACCAAAAAATCGCATTAAGTTAAAATTTATTCCATATGCTTTTGTGACAACCACTAAAATCGAATCAAATTTCATATTCTTTTTTCAAAACGGAACCAAATTAAATCACATACATTTTTTTTTATAGTAAAATGTGCTTATAGCATTTCATTAATAATCAGATGTTCAATACAACGAGGTACAATAAAATAAGTGGTGGGACTAGCTAATAATGTGGCAGCCCCGGCAAGGACGTGAGCTACCTCATTTGCTTGTCGCTGAGTAAACTCAACCTTAGAGTTTGTGAACTGTGAACTAAACAACCTTCTGCAAGCAGAGATAATAAGACCAAATTCAGTAACATCTGGACGAGGGTGGTTGAAGGCATCCATAGTAATTTTGGACTCCAATTTAAAATCAACATTGTCAAACCTCTTATCACTTAACCATTCCAAAACATAATAAAGACCTAAAGCCTCACCCATTAACATAGTGTAGAAACGGGAGCGGAATGGATTTAGCTAGAATAAAAACTCCCTCGTCATCACGAATATACAAACCTATTCCTGTTCTGTTTAATGCATTCGAGAAGGAAGAGCCAACATTGCATTTTACTTTACCTTGGTGAGGACGCTGCCAAGAAATAGGAGACATAACCTGATGTTGCTACTGCCCCAAGACTCTTGCAGCCGAATTGGTGGTTTGCGGTTGTGCTATGCATAGCCGAGCTGCTGCTATGTGGTGCATGTGTTGGGACGTTAGCAATCAACCAATCCTCTATGAGATGGCGAGCTCTGTCCATAACTTGCGCCACTGTTCCTGTCACTCCTTGCCAAAGCCGTAAATTCCGATGCTTCCATAAGCTCCAAAGAAGAGCTGCAAACTGTTGGTTCTCGGCACACATAATATATATTAATACTTTTTTCTTTGGATGATAAACAAAATGATAAAATCATTATAATCTCGCACACACGTGAATGTGTCAGGTTTGAGCCTTGCCACAACGTTCAGCCGAACAATTTTTGTATTTTTATTAGTTGAGGTAGAACTTGTGGAATACATATATTTATTTCTCTATTTGTGTAATATATTGCATTAATCCATTACTTGTTGGTTTTTACTTTTTTAAGAAAAATGTTAACGAGTGCGGTTGAAGTAATCTTTAAGATTCTTAAATCATAAATTTAATAGATTTTACTTCAAACTTATGATTTTGACGTGTGTTTAACCACGAATATTAAATTTTTGGATTGGATAATTTTTGACCTCACAACTGATCTAAACTACACTGCAAACATTTGTATCTATATGACCATGTTTTTTGTTTACAAGAGAAGACAATTTCATTTCTTTAAAAATCAACATGAAATGTGACAACAGAAAGTCAGAAGCAATATGGGCTTTACAACAGAAACCCGAATAGTTGTGCCCGAAGACGCGACCCGTTAACTTCGCTTATAATAAATTGTTGAAGCAAAGAATTAGGGTTTCATATTTGCAGTTCAATCACAGAAAAAACAACAAAGATGATTTACGACGTTAACTCTCCTCTTTTCCGTTCCTTCCTCAGCCAGAAGGGTGGCTCCTCCGATAAGAGGTTTTTTCTTCATTTCCTTCAATTCCATTCTTTTCAAGTTTACATAGGACCTGTTTGGATAATCAGCTTATAGAAAAGTGCTTATTTTTATAGTAAAAGATGTTGAAATGTTTTTGTATATGCCATAAGTTGTTTAGACTTTAGATAAGCTATATTGGAGAACTTATAAGAAAAAAGTTTATGAAAATTGTCATAAGCTGTTTTCATAAGTTCTCCCAGTAGATAAGCCCAAATAAGAAAATTCAAACAGGCATTTGGTGTAAGAACAAGGGGTGGAAGGCCAATAGGCGTTTTGCAATATGGAATGCTGGCCAGGCTTTATCCAACTAGGTTTGAGTTTATGTTACAGATAACCCTGTTATATGTTATGAAGCACATACACAAACATCGGGCATATCGGACGATGCCAACACTGATACGTAGTAGGCACTGATAAGTTTAAAATATGGAAGTGATTGAAGGTAACCGCTCATGTTGGGTCTTTTTCACTGTCGGACACTCAGACCCATGTTTGTTCTAATGTGTTGGTGCTGCATAGTTTTATCGGACACTCTGACACATGTTTATTCTTATGTGTTGGTGCTGCATAGTTTTAATGTGCAAATTGGCTTGAACTGAAGCTTTTTTTTTCTTTCCTTTTCATTTTCCTCTTTAAGCTGTCCAACATTGAGAACAGGATTTTGAGGTTGTTTCGAGTTTTTGATTGAATAACTAGACTTTTGAATCATTATGCACAATTTCTGTTCGTAAGTTTTTGATTGGTTTGGAGTTATGAATGATTTTGAATATAATGGTTTGTAATTAGTCATGTTTATTGATTGGAGACTATGGTGTGGATTGATAGTTTTATTGGACACTGAGACACATGTTTATTCTAACATGTTGGTGCTGCATAGTTTTAATGTACAAATTGGCTCAAACTGATTTTTTTTTTTCTTTTCCTTTTAAACTGTCCAACATTGAGAACAGGATTTTGAGAAGGTGGTTTTGAGTTTTTGATTGAATAAATAGACTTTTGAATCATTTTGCACAATTTCTATTAGTTACGAAGGATTTTGATTATAATGATTTGTAATTAGACATGATTATTGATTGGAAAGTATGGTGTGGTTTGATATTTTTTGCACAATCATTTGAGAAAGGTGGTTTCAAGTTTTTGATTGAATAACTAGACTTTTGAATCAATGTGCACAATTTCTTTTTGTAAGTTTTTGTGTGCATATAACAAGTTTAGTTAGTTAAGACAGATTTTGAATATAATTGTTTGTAATTTGACGCAATTAATGATTCAAAATTATGGTGTGGTCTGATATTTGTCTTAAGTGATGGAATTCATTGTCTTGAAGATATGGTGTTGGCCTTATTGTCTTGAAGTTATGGAAATCATTCCATTGTCAAAAAGGAGTTGTAAACTTTTAATCATGGATATTATTTTGAAATATATTGTGTATTGTTTTGCTGTGTAAGATGTATATATAGTTGTGTAGATTTCTTTTTTGTGTATGTGTCTCTTTGGGTCCTGTTGTTGGCATTGCTTGCATAAAATGAATATTTTCGTTGTTGGTAATGTGGGTCTCTTACATATCATCGAATGATTGAAAGAAATCCTTAGCTCCTCATGGACTAGTAAAGGTTTAGTCTAGAGAGCATGCTTAGCTCTTTTTTATTTCAAATTGTTAACCAATGCATGTTTGCTTATTATTTTGATATTACCATGATAAATTGGAGTTTTTGTATGTCGGTAATGACATTATGAAGCTCTTGTTGAGAATTTATATAGATTGCGTTAACTTCTGCTGCATTGTTTTTCTATGTTATTTTGCTGGTTTTTTCCCCTGGCCCTCGGCATGATTGATCATTTGGTCAAATATATGTTCATCGATAATGAGTTCACGTTGATGTTGATTTGAGATTATGTTGTTAGGTTTTAATCAAACTATTTTTTGAAAAGGCTTTTAATCAAACTATTGTTGTTTATGTTAGGAAAAATGAGGAGCAGAAGCCAAAAGAACAGAGATTCAAAGCCAACGAGAACAAGCCAGTTATGACAGAGTGATAAACAACAATGCTCCATTAAAATGAATAGCATGTTAGTTTGTTATTTTACGGGTGCTATGAAATGGAAGATATTTTAGATTGTTTTCTGATATATATTTTGTGGTGACTTTAGAGCTTGTTATTGTAATGGTTTGATTTTGATTATGGTTACATGAACCTGTGTTGAACAACGACTTTGAGGACAAATGCAATGAAAGTACTCGTTTAAAAGTTTTGTTTGAAATATTTTCACTACTACGGTGACATTATTTATTACATAACAAGCGATGATGCCTTTGGATGATTTTTTTCAACTCCAAACAATGGCTTATTTTGTAGCATTAACTGGTTAACTGTTTCAGTGGTGGTACGAAAATATAAATAAAAACATGCTAACTAAATTTGATTTAAAGTAGACGGTGTCATGTGTTTGTGCTTACAGTTTGCTAAAAAAAACCTTTGTGGTAAGAGAAATTCGGGCATTTTGTGATTTATGAATATTATAGATACATGTCCATATTTGATGGGTTTGTTGAAGTTTGACATAATTCCAGATCTATCATCTGCCTCTAGGCTTTATGTCAGAAACAATAGGAAGAAGTATTGGCACTAAACTCGTAAACTTGCGAGTATATCCGAGTCTGATCGAGTCTGCCATTAACAGGTCTGAGTGCGAGTCAGTCAACTCATTTTGGGCACCTAGAGTCGCAAACTCTTCTGAGTCTACGAGTTGATTCATGAGTGTGACAACCATTTATGTTAGTCTATATACATAGCTAAGCCTTTAAGCTTATTGATGGTATATTAATGACCAATTTAAATACCTTATTAAGGAATATCTAAAAAATGTTTATATCATATATCATCGCATTACAGTTAGACTTTTGGAAAAAAAATTCATTTAGACTTTATAAAATTCAGTTTGATCGTCCGAACATGCTTATAAGCAGGCTAAGAGTCCAAATCATACCTTACGAAGGTTATTATATCTAACATTACAAAAACCTACGACAGGTTTTGGACCTTAAGCTAGACCTATTTAAAGAAGAGACAATATATAAAATCAATGTTTCAAAATATGCACATACTCCATTTCAATTTCGAACACTTTGAGCAAATTCTGTCACATTTCCATGAGTGGTACAAAAACGAAGTCATTTTTTTTTTTTTTTTTTAACCAAAAAAATTTAA
>Ga0228710_1011801_pt1 | contig 11113 bp, 9 predicted proteins | sample MedpolnodulmetaG_FD_177995 | JGI IMG/M metagenome (GOLD analysis project Ga0228710, IMG submission 177995) | Root nodule microbial communities from Medicago polymorpha collected in Santa Monica, California, United States - pink nodules | ecosystem: Host-associated > Plants > Roots > Nodule... | reverse complement strand
CTCATACCATATATCTATATGCTCCTTTTTGACTATATTTGCATTGAAAAAAGAAAGGAGAACAATAGCAAAATCAAATTTCAACAGAAGAAAATAAGTGGTATATCACAAGTCCTATGTCTAAACTTAAAAAAGATACAATAATTTTAATTAGAGATCTTTGAAAGATGACACTCATTTTACTGATTTTAGAAGAATATTTTGACATATTACTCGCTATGAAAAGCGATTCTACTTGGATGATATTGAGTTTTGGTAACATTGTTGACTTTGTTTCTATCTCTCTCTCTCTTAATCAATCATCATGTTCAATAAAAAATAAACTAAAGTCGCTAATGTCACCAAACATCAATGTCACGAAAATAATTTCCCTTGAAAAGTCAAACGTGATAGATATTCCACGACTTGTTCCGCCCAGGATAAGAACAAATTTAACAAAGATAATTAAATAGATGAATTTGTATATGAGTGATGTTATTTGAAGATAAAAAGTGACATTGTATTTCAACATGGTATAAAAATATAACATTAAGAAATTGGAAAAGAGAGAGAAAAAAAAGTGGTATAAAAACATATACAAGAATAAGTGTATAACATTTTCAGTGTCCACATAATATATTTTTTTAAGGAATAATGTTGCATTGATAAACCACTACAATAAATATTTTAAAAAATAAAAGAGGAAATTAAATTTTAAGCAAAATATAAAGGATAAAAATAATATTTCAGACAAAGAATTAAGGATTAAATTAATCCCAAATCTTCCAAGGCATCATTACGTGGGACCTAATAATGCATTATCTCTACTTTTCCCTCCCTCAATATTAGAAAGATCTTTCAATTACACTCCCTTTAGCCTTCATTACCTTCATCTACTACTACTTAAAAAGCCATTGCTTCCAACAATAACTCATTCTCTCTATATCTACAAACCAAACAAATTAATCACCATATCAACTTATATCCATGAAAGGAATGGACATGTTCTGTTCTTCCCCTTCTTCAACAGCAATAATACATAGTAGTATAGATCAACGTTCTATACTAAGAAGAAGTAGAACCACCAAAAACTATGATCATGAAAGAAGGAAAACTCAACTTCATCATGTTCCTTGTTCATCTCAATTACCTATCAATCCTATGCCTTACTTTGAGAAGCATAGAAAGAGTACAACAGATAAACAAAAACAAAACAGTAGTACCGAGATACGTAGAAAAAGTTCCAGTCATGTCAATGACCTGTCTTCTACAAGATATCTCCTCGATGACGCGCCTGCGCCATTCATCGATTGGATATCTGAGTCCAGCAAAATGGTTTCTATGCATGATGGTAAAGACATGTCCTTGGATACGAAAAGAAAAAACGATTCTCATGCCCTAATTAGGACCTCTTCTTCACCTCTCTCTTCCAAGGACCAGGTTTCGTTTTTGTTTTAATTTAGTCTTATGTTTGTTATTGTTTCTCAAAAGAATGTGAAAATAAGAGTAGATTTGTTTTTTTTTTAAATAGTAGTTCTACTTCTAATTAATTGCGGTATGCAACTGTAATTGTTGTCGCAATATAAAAGTTTTAGAGGTCTCCACAACGACATCACAATCGCAGTTGCAGTAGTATTGGTTGTAGTTGCTCTTATTTTGTCGCAATATTAAAGTTTGCAGCGTAACTTGATCATAATTCATAAGGATTTATCTTTATGAAACCTTAGGTTGTGGTTCTAAGGGTGTCATTGCATTGCAAAGCTTGCGAAGGAAAAGTTAGAAAACATATCTCAAAAATGGAAGGTGAGTTCTTGTTATATTTTTTTTTGAAGAGGCGCGTTCTTGTTATATTAAATCATCAATAGTTTTCTTTCTCCTTGTATTAAGTGTATAAAAATTTATGCTAATCACAAATTATTTGGGTTAATAATGTTGTGTAGGAGTGAGATCATTCACCATAGAAATGGAGACAAAGAAAGTAACAATTATCGGAGACGTGACACCATTAGACGTACTGGCGAGTGTATCCAAGGTGAAGAGTGCACAACTATGGCCGTCTACAACATCTTCATCCTCATCAACATCATCATCATCTTCTACTCCAACATTTCCACGATTGACACAATGAGTTACTTATATAAGAAAATGTTCGATCAACAAAAGTTAATATATTTGGATCAATTTTAGACTAAATATATCAGCTTTTATTGACTAGATTTTTTTTTATATAATCGTAGATTTCCCTCTCAAGTTTGCTTTTGTTTGGTGCACCTTTAGGAATGTGTGTGTTTGTATGATAAGAAGCAAAATGCTATTTGGTATGTAGAAATTGTCAAGAATGTGAGTACAAAAAAGTGAAAATGCATAATAACATGGTGGGGTCATTACTCTAAACCTCACTTTCAGTTCCTCAACTTGATGACATTATCAATCTTAATGTATGTTATGTAAATGAATAGTACTATTTTCGGTTAGATGGGTCACCATTTAACTTGTAATGCAGGCTTTCTTTCCTTATTTACTGATGACTCCTCTTCATTGAAGTAGAAGTACTTACAAGTTTTTTAATTTCATCATGTAATATTATGAATTGGATGGTTGGATCAAGATTAGAGGATCTATATTTCAGTGCAAATTTTGATTGATTTAAAAAATATAAAATACGAGTTTTAATATAAACTGTTTGTTAAATAGTCTTATATCAGACAAAATATGACCTAAACATGAGTTTACAAGTGAGGGTAATCTTCATATCATACACTGGTTTTGTAGGGTTGAGTTAGACCCAACCATAATTTTTAAAATGATATCAAAACCTCTTTAAGATCTATTGGGCCATTGCTATCAGTTTTTGCTATCGGACAACCCATCAATTATGTCCACGTACCAAGCCGAATTGTGCTAGTTGTGAAAAAGTGTATTAAAGAGTCTCACATCGGACAAAATATAAGTGGGGGCAATCCTCACCTCACTAGCGAATTTTGTAGGGTTGTGACGGGACAATCCATTTCGAACATGAACAAAAAGAGAAGAAGGAGTACATAGTTATCAATACTTTGAAATTGATCAGCACTTGAAATTAGCAATCATATGGTTCTTCACTAAGCATGAGAACCTTAATTTAAATAAGTTGAGGAGACAAGGTAATGCATGCGAGTCTGACAGTGGTAGCAGGGAGCACTTAAGGACAGGCTGGTTTGGGACGCATTCTTTTACAGCAAACTTTTTCATTGTATTTTCTTTTTCACCTAATGCTCAATGTTTGCTACTAAATGCTTGTGGGTCATACCAAAGGGACCAATTTTTCCTGCACTCTTCACATATTACAGATACAATACACAACCTACCCTTCATTTCCCCCCAAATCAACGCGATCTTTTTTATGTTAATATTTGTACATTCTACATCTCTTACCGGTGATGAATAAGAAAGCAGGTTCCCTTTATCTCCAGAAATAATGATAGCAGGTTTAATTTATTGTTGCATGATCTAAGTCAAACTTGATGGTAGTGTGTTGAGTCAAGATTAATCGTAAAAGTGAGTTGGATATCACATCTTAAGCTAAAATCTTAAGACTTTGAGTTATGGGTTTTACAACTTATATAATGTTCAACATCCATTTTTTTCATCTAATATAAGACTTCTCCGCAAACTTACTACATAACAATCTCTCATCCATCCATTAATCTATGTACATGCTCCTCATCAATTGTCGCACTAAACATGACACATTGCCTTACCATTATTGTTAGGAAGACTTTCTGCACAATGGGTCCTTCATTGAACCATTGAGAGTCATCCACATTGGATCAAGAATAATCATATAAGTGAGTTGGACACCACATCTTAACCCAACGCTTAAGATATTGAGTTTATGAGTCTTATCATTTATAAAGTGTGCAATATCCATTTTTTCATCCAACATGAGACTCCTACCTCACACTTACTACACAACATAGTGGTGATACTCCCATCGGACCATTTCACCAAATGGTCTCATTTCACTAAATAATATAAAAAATTTCGTAAAAAAATAATAAAAAAATATAAATTTATTAAGTGTATACAATTTTATACTTCTTTTAATCTTACAATAAATTGTTTGTCCGTGTGTTATGTATTACTTGCAATATTTTAATGAGGTGAACACTCATATACGCAGTTATTTAATCTAATGCCATTTTTTTTAATATTTAATTGTTTAAATTAAATCTAAATTTTGAATTAATTTTTATTTTATTATAGAGTACTGATATCTCAACAAAACTCCAGTATTGAAATTCATTTTATTTAATAATTCATTTGGTGATGTTTTGTTTGAATGTAAACATATTTTTTATTTGTATTTTGAAAACTCTCATACGAAGTTTAATCGAAAACAAAGGAACGAGGTAATTTATGTTCTTGAAAGATAGCCACATCTATAAGTAGTTTCAATGTCTTTTTTTTTTGTTGTTGATAGAAGTAGTTTCAATGTCATTATTGATGTACATGTTAGATATTTTTTTCTTTGAAAGATGATGTACATGTCACTGATGTTAGATATGTACATCCATAATTTATTTATGATGGAAGTGCTATAAACATATTTTAGTAAAAAAAATCATTTAGGTGGTACTATATATTTGTGTATTAATTTGAGAGTTTGGAATGGTAATAAAAAATATATACACGAGAAGAACAGCCTCTTCATTGTACCAAAAAAATAAAAAGCCTCTTCATGCCTTTTGTGTGTACACTTCATTTTGCTTTAATTTGGAAATCTACTCCTTCTGACCAATTTATGAGAACAAAGGTAATCATGTGAAAGCAACGAGAATTCTATGCACATGCACTTCTCTGTGTGTGATTGATTTATTTACTTTAATTATTACCGGTCAGCTAGTATGTTTGCTTAATTTCTATGACTAATAAATTAACGGTTATGTTATCGGGTGCTCTTACTATATTTGTTAAGAAAACTAAAAACAGTAAGTTTGTATGAGATTCAACAATATTTTAATTTTTAAAAAGTCAAATTCATCACTTTTCATCATTTTTCAATGCAATATTTCTATTTGCATATTCTTATTCAATGCCCTAAGGACACTCTTTAACGTTTCCCATTAATTAAGCATGGATGACTGAGAAAAAGAAAAGAATAATGTTAACTTACGCACTTAAGGCACAAGTTAAGAAGTTGAAAATAAAATTATTTTCTTAAAAATTGTGTATTTAACATTACAAAAGTTTAAACATTTAATTATCAATACAAAATTTATTTTTTATTTCTTTTTATAGTTCCTTTAAGGCACACGTTAGCCTGACACGAGAGCAGTTTGTTTATCGAAAAAGTACCAAAACAAGTTGAAAAGTAAACAATTATAAGAATGCATTTTTTTAAGGTTGGATCGAGACACATCATTAATTTCGAGAAATGTTATTTAAACAACTGTTAAGTTTTTTTTCTTCATCAAATCAAAATAATAGAACATCACCGAAAAAAGTAAAAAAAAAAAAAAAATAGTTATAAATGATGCAATTTTGTACGGTATCAAATATGTTGTTAGCTTTTAGTTGTTTAATTAAAATTCCACGTATATTTATTTGGAAGTTTGATTATATATGAATTTTTTCTAGGAAATACTAACAAATATCCTTAAAGAATTTGTTAAAAATTAAACATAGTGTTTACACACAAAAAATCATTATGTTAGCCGATCTTGACAAATAGGCGATTGAACTGTATTAGGTGAAGGGGCCTCCCTGCAGATTCAAGGTTAGGAAATGCTAAGGTAGCTGCACGAGGGAGTTGGTTCAACCCGAGTCAAAACATAGTGAAGCCCATGTTACATGTTTATAGCGCCACTAACTACTTTGAAGAATAAGGGGGATAACGCGAACTCCATGGAGTTGGGCACCAAATGACCTTGTCGACAGATCATGCCAAGAAAGGGAGACTAAAATCGAATGGGGCACAACCATCCCACTAGCAAGGGAGTTATACCACACACAACCTGGAGAATTAGTCGAGCAAAGACTCGTCATTGAAGGACACGTCGTTTGACTAATATGCTTAGCTTTTTGCTATAATTACTCGGATATACATTGTAATTAAAACGTCTAATCAATCAAACAAACTTATTTTCGTATTTTTTTCTCCTTTACCTTTATGTATTTATCTTTACTTTAATGCATTTTTAGTGTAGCTCAAAAAACTCAAAAACAACAAATACCTAACGTTCTATTGGATAAGTTAGGAAACCCACAACCGAGGGATAAAATTCCTCCCTCAACATCAATCGCTTTAAGTAAAAAGAATCAAAGTTGAGGACACTCAGTCCATCTCGGTTAATTTCAACTCACATCAACATATAGTAATTATGCACTCAAAGGTGTGTAGACAATGTTCAAAAAGTTTATAAAATGTTCTTTCCAATACAAACATTCTTACAATGAAGACATCAATTTTTAGGTACTTAAATGGGTCATTCGTGTACGCATCACTCATTTATAGTTTTTTTTAATAATAGTAACTAAAAAAATACTCAATCTCTCCAACCTAACATCCCATACAAATTTCTTAAATTGGACTCACTAATCAACTATCAATAACTTTATATTGTTACATTTCAATTTTTTAATATTTAAAAAGTGTGGGTCCCACTTAAGATTGTGGTCTTAAATGAGACCTTGGGTCTTACAGGACAACAAAAAAATTCTCCCCAATGGGGGTACCTGATATGTATCAAGTCTTCAAAATTTGAGACCTTTCATTGAGGATGGTCTAAGGGGTATCTAATGAGGTTCGACTATGGTGTGTTTGGCTTGAATATTTTTAGAAAAAAAATCTATTTTTTATATAAAAAATTATTTTTGCCATTTTTAAGTATTTGTTTACAATTTTAAAATAATTATTTTATCAAAATAATTATTTTTGACTTTAAAATGAAAAGCCATTAGAATTACCTTTTTTCAAAATCTATTTTTTTTCTCTAAAAACATGGAGGTAACAAGTGAATAAGTTGAAATTCATTTTTGTTAAAAAAAAGTAATTTTATGAGTTGTAAACAAACAAAAATAGCTTTAAATTTTTTTCTTCAAAATCTTTAAAAAAAATTAAGACAAACATGAGAGAGTAGTTCCAAAAAATATCTTAAAATAGTTGTATAAGTATCATTTCTTATTACTAAATGGAGTACTATAAATAATGTTTTACTATGCAACATCATAATTAGAACCTCAAATAGATCACAATCTTATATAAAATTAAAAAGATCATGTTAATTTTGATGAATTAAACATAATAACAATCACTATGATGTAATTTCGATTTTATTTTAATGAATAGAAGATATAATTTAATTTTTGGAATGGTCAAATAAGACTTTGGATAACATAATAGATGAAAAATTAAAGTTTGGTTCAACATTACAATTTTAAACATAATAGCCCAACTTGACATGAAAAAGATAAGTTACATATTTTATTTTTTAAGAATAAACGATATTCATTCATTCAAATTGAAAAGTATATCAATACAATACAAATCTAAATTCGCTAAAAACAAAAAGGATGAATCTGTGAACAAACTCACAACATCCATGTTAATAGCATAAAATGACAAAGTACTTATGCCTACAAATATGACTAATATGACTATATTCAAGTCTCCGGAATTCTCATGTCTCCGGATCTGCAATGTTGACGACGCCAAAGTCATTGTCATTGATCGGATCTGCACTTGCTCAAAGCTAATCTTTCAACCTGAATCAAATAAACACCTCACTAAGACTGGAAATCAAAACAAACATAGTCGTTCAGAGACGACGAAATCTTAAAAACAAACGAAAGATAAGTTACTTATTTGAAACTTTAAATTATGGTAAACGACTTGTGGTACAATTTTAGTCATAGTTTTAAAAATTGGATTGACATCGACTGAGCAAGGTCATTGAGTTACTAGATCAGTTGTTGAATCACTAAGTTATTGATTGAACTACATAACTAATTTAGATTAAATCGAATGACTCGATTGTATAATTTGATCCCTATAACAAATACTATACATGTTTTTATTATTTTATTTTTCTTATAAAAGATGTGTTTACCGTTACTACCTATAATTTTACAAAAACAATTTTTGATGAATATTTTTATTATTTTATTTTTCTTATAAAAAATATGTGCTTGCCGTTACTACCTATAATTTTACGAAAACAACTTTTTATGAAGTATGAAAAAAGAAGACCCTCAACACAATTTTGCCTACTTTTCAATATTAAACTAGCCAATGAACTCGAACCAAGCCAAACTCAACCATGTTAAAGTATGATTGAGTTGGGGTTAAGATAAAATCAGAGAGTTGCACAAAAAATAAAAATGATAGAGTTGAGTTATGTGAACTTGAAAATACAAACTATACACATGACATCGTATATATTTATCTTTGTGTCTTACTTTTTATTTTCTACAACTTACATACATTTTAAAGATACTCATAAAAACCAAATTAAACACGATTTGACATCAAAATATTGATGTCAATTATCATTTCTTAAAATCATAGTATGCCATTAGCCACTCCACTTTTGAAAGCTGATTTGGTGAGCAACAACTCCATTTGAAAATATAGTCCAACCTCAATGCAAAATAACCTGCCCCATTCCAACTCCTTTACAATCTCAAAATCTCTCCTATAAACTATATATACAAATGTTGCTCGTACATCTTTACAATTATCTCCTTTCACCATTCAACACTAATAATGAATCCCATCTAATCTTATCTTATCTGACTAAAAATCAAATGGCCATAAGGTTCCCACTCACTTCTTTTTCCTTAAAAATCATTGTAATCCACCTTTCCATCTTCAGCATTGCCCTAAAGTATGCCAAAACAGAAGAGGATACTCAAACTACGCCAACCCTTATGACAACACCACCACCTTCCCCTACTAATAGAGTCAGAAAGACACATGTTGAACCTGATACTACTGAGTATCCTCCACCACTCACTTTCTACATGCATGACATTCTAGGTGGATCAAACCCTTCAGAAAGAATTATGAATGGCATAATTGTCAACACACAACAGACCACTAACATTCCTTTCTCAAAACCAAATAACAAAATATTCCCTACTAAAGGTAGCATACCAATTTTTGACACTAGTATTAGTACAGATGGTTCTCCCTCAAGCAAAACAATTATAAAAAATATTGACAAAAACAAGGTTGTTATAGATAGTAACTCTAACTCACTTCCTTACGTTACGCCGAATCAACTCCCACTAGGAGCAACATTAGAGAAGCTTTTATTTGGAAGAATAACAGTGATTGATGATGAAATTACAAAAGGTTATGAGTTGAATTCAGATGTAATTGGTAAAGTACAAGGATTTCATTTGGTTAGTTCATTGGATGGAAGCAGTCAAACCATGGCATTTACTGCTTTGTTTGGTGATGAGAGTCATGATGATGATGATGCTATTAACTTCTTTGGAGTGCATAGAATGGCTACACATGAGTCCTATATTGCTGTTGTTGGAGGAACTGGAAGATATGAAAATGCAAGAGGGTATGCGAAAATCGAGACGTTACAATTACCTTATCAGCACAGAAGTACTAATAATGGAATGGAAACACTTTTTCAGATTACTGTCTATTTGTGATTATGACAGGGAGTTCTTTTTATTCCTTTGTTTTATAGCAGAGAAGATCTCATTATTCTTTGTAGGAAAAATATGTAATACTACTATGATCTGAATGGATGAATGAATGAAATGTAAATAAATATATTTCTCTGCGTGCTTATCGTTACGATTCTATTTTGTTGATAAAGTTGTTGCGAAACGTTTACGCACAAAAAGCGATGAAATATCTTGATTGGTTTTTTTATCCACCATTGCGTGATTTCTGCAAGCAAGACATGTTAAATGGTTTATGTTATGATTGCAGAGTTAGAAGTAACTTGCTAAAATGAAAAAACTGTCACCAACTAACTTATCTGGCAAATTAGTCATCAAAGCTAACTGTGCAAAGATGAATATCAATCATTTCAACCTTGCTGTGCAAAGATGAAAATGACTCAGGATGGAGACTTGGTGAGGATATTTGTCACTTGGTCCTTGGATAGGATAGGCAGCAGATGTAACAAACCGTGCTTGGATCTTGTCTCGGACTACAATGCACAGGATTGACTGAAATGTACAGACCAGATTTGTCATTACAGTAGACAACCACGGGTGAAGGGTTAGGAACCTGCAAGTATCGCATGAGAAACAGAAACCAATGAGGAGGACCGAGACACGATGGTTGCTTCTTTCTTGTCCAAAGATACCAATGAGGAGCCAAGGAAGAAGAAAAAACTAGTTGTAAACCTTCTTGTATCAAGGCATACTCATAAGCCAGAATCATAAAATCCTCTAAGGGTAAGTGGAGAGGCAGCACTGATTTTTTATTTTCTATGAATTAAGTACACACATAGCAGCTAGTAGGTGAGAATCTATGGGGTATCCAAAATTGGCCAAGTTTACTAACAAATAGGATATTTTAGGCCTAGAGTGTGAGGTAGAGGAGTTCCCAATTGTGTAACTCAACTCTACAAAACTGATTTGTAAAATCATAGATGTCTCCTAGTTACAAATTCATTTATACGTCATATCTCATCATATGTAAGACTATTAACACACCCCTCACTCCCACAATTGGATATCTAGAGTGTGACCTGAGTGGCTCAATAGTGGATGACCAAACTTATCTAAGAACACCTATATGAGTAAAAATCATAGTACAGTAAATGTAATGATGGCAAAACATGCTCCAGTCTCTGGACAGGAAGTGTTTCATGGCCTGTCATTCTAGTTTTGGAATTCATAAAACAAAGAATACAACGTAAAAGCAATACAGTTAGGTCATGGTTTGTGGTAAAGTCAAATTCATGCATAACATATTTTGTTTCCTTTTGAAAAGTACAATACAATCACTAATTGATATTCATTACACAAAACACAATTTTTTTGCAATAGTTTTGTAAACTGAAAACATAAAGTTCATTCACAACACATAAATTAAAAGACAATGCTACTAATAGGAAAGATAGGCAGTCAGGTGCAAGAGAGTTTCAAGTCCATCAGAGTTATGCTGTTGACCATT
>Ga0228710_1011799_pt1 | contig 11115 bp, 4 predicted proteins | sample MedpolnodulmetaG_FD_177995 | JGI IMG/M metagenome (GOLD analysis project Ga0228710, IMG submission 177995) | Root nodule microbial communities from Medicago polymorpha collected in Santa Monica, California, United States - pink nodules | ecosystem: Host-associated > Plants > Roots > Nodule... | reverse complement strand
AAATTAAATTACGATGCTAAAAGATAAGAAGTGATAACTAGTTAAACATTATTTAATAATTTGGATCCAAAGATAATTTGGTGATATTTCTATGCTAAATAGAAAATAAATTTTAGAAAATAAAAATCATAGTGAAATAAAATTAACAAGGGAGCGACACATGTACATAGAAAATATAAATACTCGATTACTTTTTATTGAAAATATAAAAAATATAAATTAACAAAAGAAACTAAAAGTATAACAAAATTTGTATATTTAATATGAAATACACAAGTTTCAATACAATTTTACTATTTTAAACTTATTAATATATGCAAGTTTAACATGTGCAAACTTGTACACGGTAAAAAAAATCCATATAACAAAAATCGAGTTCTATGATTTTAAAAATTTAGGTGTTTTAAAATATATTTTTTTTTTATCAAAAAGGTGTTTTAAATTCATTAATTGCATAACATTTAGACCAATATCTTTTTTATTCTTATCAAAGAAAATAATTTTTAGACTAATATATTCTATCTTAGGAAAATATAATGTTTATTTTTTTTTGTTGAAATATATAACGTTTGTTTTTTGACATGATAAATAAAAATTATATATTTAAAAAAAAAAAAAGGATTTTATGAATTTGTGAGAGAAGAAGAACCAAGATTGAAAAAACACTAAGACATACTGTAAAAACAATAGTGTAAAAAGATTTGCAGAAAAAGAAGAGATGAAATAAAAAAACAGTAAAGAAAATAAAATAAAATATGCTTAAACAATTGAAAGAGGTAACGAAAGATTTCATCCGATTTCTTGATTTAAAACATAAAAACTCATTAATTGAATGTGGGGTGAATATGTAAATAACAAAAATATATTTAAAATACGTAAAATGTAATTATATGTTTGACTTTATTTAATATAGTTCACATTGTTCATTTTAATTGGTCCACGTCAGCAGATGGTATTTACCCACTAATTTGGAGAGGGTAATCTAGAAAAAACCTCTTCTTTTTTGAATGTGAAATTGAAGAAAAGATAGATAGAAATAAAAAGATCATCTTCTATGAATGTGAAAAATCATGACATGTCAAAACAAAATGTCCAAAGCTAGAAAAAGAGAAGCTTAAGTTTTGTTTGGGAGTTTGGAGGGGAGGGGAAGAGAAGATATTGGAGAGTTGAAAATACAGGGAAAAATGGTAAAATCTTTCACATTTTTTAAAAGTGCAGTTATGTTTATGATTAATATATTTTTAATTTTAAGAATATTATAACTACATAGATTAAATTTGAAGAATTCATGTAAATCCTCCAAAACCCTCATACAATACAATTTTTGAGTTCCCCCAAATGAGGAAGATTTTGTATTATGAAGAAAAATGAATCTCCAAAGCCTTCCCCTCTCAATGTCATATATTTCTTCCATTTGCTCTTTTTTTTAAACCCCTCTCATTCCTTTCCCTCCAAACTCGCAAACAAAACCTTAAAGAAAGCGACTCTCAGGACAGGAAGACATGTCTCATGGAAACATAGGATAATCCCGAAGAATCATCTGATGATGATCATGCGAATATGGCTCTTATGGCAAGTACTTACTCTGATAATAGTGATGAAGAACATGTCGAGACTTGCTCTATAACATCAAAATGATTGATATCCTTTTAGTGAAAGAGCTCAACTAGAACCCAATGATAAAGAAAAAATCGAAAATAGGAGCATGAGGGAAGCAAAGTTCATTTCCACGCTGAAATGCAAAATCTCAAACCACTCTTAAAGAAGGATCAGCTTGAAAGCAACATAGATAAAAGAGTGTAACATTTCTATCTCTTGCAATTATACATATGTAAAACATTTTATATTTTATATATACTTCATTTTTTTACACGTATGATAAACACATTGAAATTAAATTTCATCTTTCTAAGACTACAAAAGGTATTGTTGTAATGAAATGAGTTAGGCCTAACCATCAATGGGAAGAAATATTTTCAAAACCTCTTATTGTAGATAGAATTAAATTAAACTTATAAAGATGAATTTGAATAATAGCTTTATAAACAAGTGATTTTTAATATCAATATGATATTGTTTGATAAAAGAAGCAATATTACCCAAATATTGCATATGGCATAAGATTGTAATTTCAAACCATGCATCTAGTGCATTCATTCCGTCAGGTTAAATCATTCAAAATGACGTGAGTCTCAAATAACATACGATTAAGCTAGTGTTATTCTTCAGCACAGTTCATTGTCTCACACATCGAGTCATCACGATGTTTGAAAAACTCATGTACATTTTTTCTTTTGAGGTTCGATGCCATTTATGATGCATCGATTCAAATCTAAATGATTCATACCATTTTAAAAGATTGAATATTTTTTATTATTTAGTTTCACTCATTCAAATATTCACAATTACGCACTACCCACCCTCTCTAACTCTACACACGTTTTAAATCCTAAAATCTTCCTCCTTTAGAAAACTATCGTTATCATCAATGACCTCAAGGGGAAACAATCCAAATTCACATATAAAAAGGATGAGGTACAATTATATTAAATCAAATTCAAAGAGTGAGATACATCCACCACACTCTTGATATTTCTTTAGGTGTCTTTTCCTCTTTCCCTTTAAATTTACGAACAATGTCATCATCATCCAACCCTACAAATCTTTTCCCATTTCCATTTTCTGAATCAAACCATAAGATACCAGGCAAAAACTATAGCCACACTATGAGCATAGGAACCCCAGAAATATCAACAAACATCACTAATGAAAAAGTAGCAACAATAGACCTGAATGTTCAAGGATTCTATAAGCTCTATGTTCAGCCCTTTAAAGGTATTCCACCTTTAACAATGGAGAATAGTTTTATTGAGTCACCAAAGTATGGGTACAAAGTTAAAGTTTCCTCTTCTCTTTCTCACAAAAAACCCAACATTATTTTCCTTTTGTGTGTCTGAAAAATTGGAAAAATTACCCATAATATAAGTTCTGGTTTGGCCGGGTATATAGAACCACATATTGTTCAAAATGCTATTAAATTGGGAAACAAGAGTCCAAACAAGGAATTTAAGATTGTTTTTGATGTCAAGGTTGTTGAGATTGATTTGGCAGATAGTCGTGAGTGTGATGAGTATCATAGGCGAGGTCTCGTTTAAAAGAAGAGAAATGATATTTGTACAAGTAGTTTTTAGAATAATTTTTGGGACAACATTTTCTTTCTACATCTTTTGGAACAAATACAAGAAAGAGATAGTCAAAGTATATATAATAATGTGAGTAGTTTTTATTTTTTTTTTATAAATAAATTACAATGTGAGTAAGATTGTAAGGGTTTGACGCTTAAGAATAACAATTTCTCAGCTAATTTGATTGGATAATTTGTATCATTTATTGATTGCAATGAAGCATTACAAGATAATTTGAGTAAAATACTGAAGTTGCAGAGAAATACCAAAGAAAGGGATAAGAAACAAAGAAGAATATTCAGGGGGAGAATTAGAGACTTCAATCCATTATTTTCATTCCCCTCACATAATTCATCCTTTCTCTTTTTATATCCATTTCTGTCAGCAATTTACCCTTAATTATTGGATCAAGTGACACATGTCTCTTTCCACTAATTAAATCGTTGACTTAACTTTGATGATTGACTTATTCTCTAATGATATCATAACAGAGTTGTCCCAATTTTTTATTTCCAAAATGATTATACAAAAATCATTTCTCTTTGAAGAATTATGTTGCTCTCATTGATAGGTATTGTAGTTGCAAAAAGCACAATAAGGGATACTAGAGTTAAGTATCGTATTCTAGAGTTTAGACTGATTATTGGATGCTTTGAGAAGGCTCTCAAGGGTTGTATTTATAGCCTTCTATGGACCTGGGTTTCGGTTGCTTAGTCTCCAAACAATAGGGGTATTTGTGTATTTTGGGCAGTTTCTAGAAGATTCTAGAGACTGTTTGAGGTGCCGCCCTGGATAAGACGCGCCTAGGGCCCTAAGGACCTTTTGGAGGGTACTAATGCCTCTCTAAGTGGTCTAAAAGCCCTTTTGGAGGTCTTTGAGATCCTTAGGAATATTATGACGGTCCAATTATTTATTTTTGGTTACAATTGATAGATATTTGTTTGTGTGAGGTTTATCTAAACTCTTTGTTCTGCAAGTTTTTTTATTTTGATTTTGAATAAAGAGGTAGTTATATACCACTCTAATCCTTCAAAAAAGGAAAATATACCACTCCCATTGTTTTGGAGTATTTGCGACATTTGAAAAAAATTTGCCACAAAATAGATTACACTTTAATCTTTAAAATTAATTTTTTTTTATTCCATTTATATCATATTAATATTACTTCATATCTCTTAAAATAAATGTCATAATTAATCATTTCACACAGATTAATAAAATGTGATTAGTAAAAGAGAGAGAATGATGACTTTACCGAATTATCTTTTTTCTTTGTGAAGATTTTACCAATTTTTTGTAACAATCATAACTCATTTAATTAATAATAAGAGTTTCAATACAACACACCCTATTGAGAAAATCATTATTCACATTTAGTTGTGTGATATGCCACCCTTTTGTGATACCACTTGCATACAATCACATGCTTTCCCATTAGTGGAAAAGGTCTATGAAGTCAAACCCATGTTATTGTATTGTTTAAAACCTTTTGCTGCAAGGAGTGCTTTATACTTTTTTATGGTAGCATTTAGGTTTTGCTTTATATCAGTGTGGTTAGATGGCATAAATGTGATAGTTCTTCCAGCATAGTAGTCAACCATATATAGAAATGTAGATCTTTCCATCTGCAACCATGCACTTGTAACTTGAATGACTAGAGGAATATCAAAGAAATACACACAGCCTCTAGAATGATATGCAAACTTGTGAGGGTTATAAGGTCTAAAGTGAGGATAACATGCACATCCATCCAGATACTTCTAGAAATTTTTAGTCATTTACTTGCTTGTATAACTTGAAAAAGGGTGATTCCATATGCAGGATTGCATTAGGCATCCTATTGATAGATATATAGTGTGAGAGGTAATTCTTCCTGCGTCAATAGTGTGAGTCATGTTTCAACCACATGCATATGTTTACACTCAACTGAGACATGCATTTTTGTGATGCGTGCGTGTAAAAGTCAATGTATGAGCTATTTCCTTGGTGGAAAGTAAAGATAGTAATGCTTTAAACTCCCCTCCACCCTCCAATATTAGTTTGAACTGCTTGAACAACAACTTTGAATTGCACTTCCAATATAGTGACAGTGTGTGAAGGTGCGCATGCATCAGATTTGGCCTATAAGGGAAAACTCATGGCGTATTTTGTAGTAGCATCCACAAAACCTATTAAGATAATTAAGGCCACATGAAATACATTGATGTTACGTTATTTTTGGCATATTTTTTTGTCATTTTAATTATGATTTGACTAAAATTAGAAGAGTTTTAGAACCATTGTCTATTGTTTAAGGGATATTTTGTAATGTAATTCTAGTTTTTCATAAACTGAGCAATTCTTTGGTGTTTTTGATTGATTTCATTGAAAAATTATGTAATTCGGCAAAGCAAGAAACCTCGTGAAGAATTAGGAAGACAATGAGTGAAGATTCAAGAGGCCTCCAAATACATTACAAGTTGAGGAAATTTTGTCCCAAGTCTCCCAAAACAAGTTTGAAGGACGAAAAAACTCATAAAGACGAAGAAAAAGAGAAAAATGCATTGAAAGAAGGTATTGCACGCAAAATAGTGCTAAAAAGCACTATTTTAATGCACCACACGCGGCACACATGTGCTTCCGGGAGATAACAACATTTTGTTATTTTTCTCATTCGAGTTTAAGGAAAAAGTCCAGTTTTTCAGCCCAAACTCAATTGAAAATCCGTCTATAAATACAAATTCTCTCATTCATAAATTATCATTTAGAACAAAGTGGTTCAAGAGGAGGACAAACACTATGATCATCAAGGGAGGAGTCTCTACTCAACCTTTGTCTCTAGAGTATTTTTTATTATTTTTTGTAATTTGTTTTTAGTTTTCATGAGTAACTAAACCTTAATTGGGTAAGTTTCTAAGATGAACCTCTATTTGTTTGGTGGATCAATTTAATTCAAGTCTTTTATTTTGTTATGTTTTGAGATTTATTTATTTTTTATATGCAAAAGTCTTAATGCTTTTAGGAATCCTAGGAAGTGTGGCATATCTAGTGAATCTTAATAGAACATAAAAATAGAGGGCTGCACGAGATAATACTGACTTGATATCTCTTTTCAACCTTTTTAATTGTTTCATTATAAACTTCATTCTTTCTACTTGGTAAGATAGACGAAATAGAGCTATATGTTTGTAGAAACACAAAGGTAAGAAAGGGTATGTGATGTAGTTCTAAAGATTCATAGACAAAGTTGGAGTCTCTAGATGATAATTTCAGAATGTCTATTCTTTTATGTTTCAATTACCTCTGAGAGAGTAAAACCCACTCAAAAAACCTTATGTAGGCATACAATCCCTGCAACATTTACGAGCCTATACCCGTAGAGCGCATATAACTTTATTGTGATAAGCAGGTGCAACTTGACAATTACAAGGGAGTTGCTTGTCAATTTGATAACAAAGTAAGGGAGATTTGTGTTTGGTTAAAAATATAGGATTTACTTGTCAATTTGATAACAAAGTAAGGGAGTTGCTTGTGCTTGTGTTATTTAAGAAGACCTTAAAGAAGGTTGGTGTAATTTACTAATGATAAAATTATTGAAATAATTGTTATTAAATATTATAGCGTAGTAGACTTATTAATGATAAAGATGTCGTTTTGAGTTCCGTGTATGAATTATACAACTATATTATTTAGTGACTTATTGATCATTTATCCAGTGTTTTTTATAGTCATACTTCTACATGATATAATAATTAATAATCTACAACAACGTGAAAAATTATTTCATAACATGACATTAAGATAAACAAAAAAAAAGGCAAATTAATTTTACGAAAAAAATAATCTTAACAATGTGTAATTTTCTATAGGGTAGTTTTTTTTTTTTTTACAAATGAAAAGTAGTTGTATGTCTTGTAATAAATATTAAACCTGTGTATAAATTAAAAAGGAGAAATATTTTGTAACATTCTTAAAATTGTGTTATTTTGTGATTATTAATCGGATATAATCGAATAAATTTATATGCAAAAATATGTATATTTTGTGATTATCAATCAGATATAATCAAAAAAGTTTAGATGCAAAAATGTGTATTAATGAGAAATAGTCCTATATTTTTTATTTTCTCACTTAAATATTGCTCCTCTGTTTTGTTAAGTATCCACAATAATTGTTTCTTCTAGAGATGTCAATGAGTATCCATGAGTATGAATAGTATGATACCCGTCCCCGCCCTGTTGGATAAATATGATACTCATGCCCGCCCCGTACCTGCATGAGTACCCACTACACAGGTAACCCGTGGGTTTAGGTATCCATGGGTACTCATGGGTAACATGAATTTTTGAATTTATTTATTTTTTGGTAGAAAGAATTTTTTTTTAATTACAAAAAAACTTCAACTTTTAAACATCCATGCATAATCCTTTCAAATTTCGTAAATCATACGTAATCTATACAAAATTCATGATTCTTACATCATGCGTTTCAATTTAGCCTTAATTAATGATTTGGTCACTTAAGTTATTTGTTGGTTACATTTTGGTCCCATAAATTATTAACGTTACAATTTGGTCCCTTAAGTTATCTTCCGTCAACCAAATAAATCCCCACCGTCAAAACCGTTAACACAATGTCTAAAGTGGATACACATTGCAAGTGGTCCACTAAAGACCTCATTAATTTGATTAATATTAATCGTTTGATTTTTTTTCTCGAAACCACAACCATTAGATAATGCATGTCTAATAAATCTTATAGCGCACCACCAGTACCTAAGTTTTTTCAACTTTCTTCATCTTTCGTCTTCCTCTTCATCATCTTCATCCCCATCTTCAAACATTCATATAAAATTTCAAAGATACCCAGAAATAAAACAGAAAAATAAATTCTCATCATCATCAACAATAGCAACACATCACAATTTCTCTAAATTGAGAAAATTAATTTCTCCAAATTCTCATCATCATCAACAGATCAACTACAACAGCAACAACACATCACAATTTCTCCAAATTCAGAAGAAGAAAAAAAACCAGCAAAATAATTTCTTCAAATTCTCCTAATCATCAACAACACATCCAATCAACAACAACACAAAATCAACAACAGTAGCAAAATCAAATCCAGAAAAAACCACCTCCTCCATCTTCACCTCTCAATAAAAAATAAATTGTGTGAACAAGAAATTTGGTATTCTGAAAATCAAGTTTTGATTTTGGATCTCAAACAAAAACGTAATTGAAAGTGTGGAATTCAAAGGGATTTTGATTTTGGGAGTTTTTGTGTGTTGTTGTTGTTGTTGAGGTTTTGGTTTTTTGAATGAATGAAACAAAAGGAAAAAAGAAAAGAGGACGGAATAGAAGAGAGAGAAGGGCGAAGGAAAATAAGGGGGAATGTGAACATAAGAGAGAAGGAAGGTGTAGGTGATCTAATTTTATTCTTGTTGTGAGCAATATGAGAATATATGACGTGTCAAAAAAATTAAGAAATGATATGATTGTAATTTTGGTAGTCATTAATTTTCATATTTAGAGAATAGATATTTGAAATATTATTGCAAAAAATTAAAACATGAAGAATTTTTTTTTTGGAGCAAAATATGAAGAATATTTGATATGTTTACAATTTGCAAATATTTCATTATACACTATACAAATCAAAAGACTTCCAATTTGTTTGTAATAATTGATTATTATTGCAAATTCATGGAAGATCTTGACATTAAGAGACACTTTGAAGAATATAAACATTGTGTCATATTTCTTTCTATCGATATGGGACTATTTTTAATACCCCTCTTTTCTTGATTCTTTAGACTTTAGAAAAAAAAACAAAAAAATCTCGTTAACCATGCCTCTTAGAAGTTGCACTCTTCAGCTTATGTCATTTTTATTGGAAGTGTATTATTAAAATCGAATTGGTCATCTCTTAACTCCTATAGTGACTAAGTGTATGAAGGTGAGACATGCATCAAATTTGGCCTTTAAAGGGAAAATCAGATGAAGTAAACTATGGGTTTAGGACTCCATACATCAACAAATGTTAATGTAAAAGGAATATCATACATAGGATGAGAATAGGCTAGGCCGAGTTAGGCTTTAGAAGGCCTAAGCCTGACCTGCCATAAATTTTTAAAGCCTAAGTCTGGTCTGCAGCCTGTCATAGGTCTACTTTTTAGGCATGAGCCTGACCTTCTGAAACCCTGATACAACTTGCTAGCCTATTTAAAAGTCTATATCTTATGAGCATCTTTAAATAAGCAATGTGATCTAAGTTTAAATGACTAGCGAACTAATAGTTCAATTAGGTTAAACTCTCTTTTGATAATCAACACGAGGTTTTAGGGAATTCGACTATATATTGTATCATATTTCTATTCTAATTTATAATAATACATTTATATATGCAAAAAATTAATGTATACTAATAAAGCTTAAATTATTGAAAAAGTTTACAGACTTATATTTTAATTCAAAGTACAAAATATAATATAATAATAAATAATATTATTCATATTACTTAAATAGGCCGGCCTAATAGACTTAAGAGATTTTTTGAGAGGTCTATGACCTGACCTTCTAAGCTAAATAGGGTTAAAAAATGTCTACGCCTGCTCTATTTAAGAAAAAAGTCTGGCCTATCGTAGGCTACGCTGTAGACCCCTGTAGGCCGGCCTTGCCTATTCACATCCCTAATCATACACAGTAATTGATAGAGGAGCAAGCAATCTGTGAACTTTTCCCAAACAATAAGAGCTACAAAAGTCCATATATATTTGATTTATTTGGCAAAAATATACTGCAAAGTGAAAGTAATAGAGTGCAAAAATGGTTTAATAGATACATTAGGTTTGACCAATGGCAATGAGTAAATGTTGTCAATAGAATAGACATAATCTCTTCCAAGATATCCTTGAAGAAGCACCACAAAAGTTGCTTGCGATTCAACAAGACAATCCTTGAATTTGTTGTTATTTGATTGAACTGAATGCAATGCTTAGGTGCATAATGACATCCGAAAATAAGAGAAATAAACTAATGTAACGAGTTAAGAGATGATCAATTGAATTTTACCATTCAATCCGTGTCCATATGATCGTTTAATGAATGATACGCTTTCAATAAAAATGACATAATCTGAAGAGTTCAACTTCTAAGAGGTAAAATGAGACCATTTCATATGATCATATGTGTCAATATGATCATTTAATGAATTTTACCATTTGATATGATCATTTTAATGTCTTCTTAGAAAAAGATCACATGGTTAATGAGATCATATGGTAAAAATGATCATATGGTTAATGAGATTATTTTTATGTTTCTTTTTCTAAACTCTAAGGGGTCGTTTGGTGCACAAGATACGAAAGCAGGATATGATAAAACTATCATATCTTATTTCAATCCGTTGTTTGGAACGCCGATAGGAAATGATAACTTAAACCCATTTCTAATCCTATCATACTCACCCTTTGTTATTTTTATCCTTGGTTTTTAGTGGATTAGCAACCTGATAGCATAAAACTATTAAGCGCTTATCTTCTATTTCTTACCATACCTCCTTCGACTCTCACGGCGGCTGCCTTTATTCATGTTTTTTTTTTCATTTTTTTTTATTTTCTTCCGAATCGTGCTTCTCGATTGTAACTTTTATATTCGTTTTTTTTTTCAACCTGATCATGATTTCTTCTTTTTCTATGCTCCCTATTATCTTTCACGGCGCTTCTCTTCCCAATGGTGTTCAATTTCCACCTTTTCATTTTGACTATTGGGTAAGCACAATTTCACTTTGACTCAATTTTTTTCTCTAAAAATCTCTTGTTTATTCATCTGAGTTTGTTCTCAAATTCTTAGATTCTTTTATATTCTTGATTCGTTTCTTTGTTGTTAATTTTATGTCGCAATAACTGAACTTGGGTTTTTTTTTTTTTTTTTTTAATTATTTTTTA
>Ga0228710_1011798_pt1 | contig 11115 bp, 3 predicted proteins | sample MedpolnodulmetaG_FD_177995 | JGI IMG/M metagenome (GOLD analysis project Ga0228710, IMG submission 177995) | Root nodule microbial communities from Medicago polymorpha collected in Santa Monica, California, United States - pink nodules | ecosystem: Host-associated > Plants > Roots > Nodule... | reverse complement strand
CAATTCGGGAGGGTCTGAAGTAATTGAAGAGTTGGATCGTGATTATTCTAATTCTAATACCAGAGGAAAACCCGATCATATGGAATCTTCCTCTGAAGAAAACAAATATACTAAAACACCCATCATTATTGACAAAGGACTTAATGAGCCTGACCCTGTTGATCGTATTGAAAATGGAATGAAACATGAACCTGATCCAGATGATTCTTATCATGGTGAAGCTGTTCTTTTTACTGTTTGTCCAGAAACTACTGATAACAGGACTGTATTTAAACAAAAGCCTATTGATTTTGGTGTAACAGAACCATCACATTCTCAGACAAGTACAGTGAAGATGGATGCTACGTATCCCAATGCAAATGATTCAGAAACATCTTTGAAGTCTATTACTCCAGCTATTGGTAAGGGTTCTCCAAAAATGGGTAGTTTTAGATAGACAATTCCTGAGACATTGATAAACCTAACAATGATGACTTGGCGGAAAAAAGCAGCAATTCATACTAGTATGTTGTTGTCAGGAAAGCCCACTACGAAGCCAAAGAAAAGAAATAAAATAATATTTATTGGTTGATTAAAAATGGTGGGCACATGGAGAAATATCTCTCCTCCAAGGATTTCCCCTTTGAAATCTAAAAACTTGTTACGTCTTCTCGAATTACAGTTACCTGAATAACCAATACTTCCCATTGTTTATTTATCTAAATAATTTCCCCGAACCGACTATTTTGCTCTCTTTACTAATTATTTACTCTTCCCTTTTTTTTTCTTTTCCCGAAGCAACTACTCTTCTTCGCTCTTAATAATTTCTTGAGTCAGTTGGTTTCTTATGGTACTTGGCCCTAAATGTCTGAATGATATGTAAATGACAGCCATGTTTATAAAAGAACCTGCTCATGATGAATTTGATGCAGAAATGAATATGACTGAAGAACCTGATCCTGATGATTACATGGTTCCCGCATCGATATTACCTACATTGCAGACTGATGTGCCAGATCCCGATGACCAAGAACTCCAGAGGATAAATGGTGCTATGACCGCTGTTTGTAACCGATTGCAGAAGGCCTTGGAGATGCTGAAAAGTGAAGTTAATCCAATGCAAGGCACTTCAACTCTCCAAACTCTGTTGAAAATAATCAGGTATGCTTATGCTCCATTAGATTGAAAAAGTATTGATACTATTTGGGTTGAATAGACATCCTCTTGCTTCAAGGCTTTAGCTTCAAAAAGTTTCAGAAAATACTTATAGTAATTCTGTGTAGTCCTGACTTAAAGGATTCCATTCTCAACGTATCATTGTTGCTATCTGATTGCAGGAATGTGATCGAACATCCTGAGATGGAAAAATACAAGAGATTGCGGAAGGTATATAATCTATCCTACCTCTTGCAATGCTGCCTGAGGCATTGCTTTATCCTAATATTTCCCGTAATTTTATTTCTATGATCTATATAATAATGAATATTGTATTTGCAGGCTAATCCTGTCATTGAGAGGAATATCCTAAATAATAGAGGTTTGCATATTCTGACCATTGAATTTTAATTTCAGTAGTGCTGATTGTGTAGAACTGCCATCTAGACAGAACTTGTTTCTTATGTGATATTTTTTTTTGTAAGATCCTAGATATTAGGTTTGTTCTTTGTTGTAATTATGGTAAAACTTGAACAGCAACTATATGACTATAAACGGCTTAGAAATAAAACTGCCGTGTCATGTGGCACGCTGCATGTTGTTTCTAGAGATAGAATTTGCCAAAACAACATTAAGATTGAATAAATAGACAACGTTCTGTAGCAGTTGGCGCTATCATTCTATGTGCTAAAGAACTGACTATTATCTTTTTCATTTTTCTGGTTTTTCTACAGCTGCCTTGGAAATTCTTTCGGTGGTTGGCTTCAGAGAAGATGTTATATTTGACAATCTTGGGAAGGCAGATGCATACTTGGTGCTGAAGCGAAATGATCCCGGCTTATTGTGGCTAGCTAAGTCAACCCTTGAGTCAAGCAGCGCTTGCTAGCTCTAAAAACAATTCTTAAAGACAAAACAAAGTGGCATGTAGAAGTGTACTATATTAAAGATGTGATTTGTATGTAAATGAGTTAAAATTGTCATTTTATATTGTTTGTATGTGTCAAATATAGTGTGATATATTATTCATCACAGAGAAATATGGGGGAAAGAAAAATGACTGTATATTATTGGATGAAATATTGGAATTGCAAATATATATGGAAACTTGGTATCATATCAAAACGGTAGTTGTTCTTGTTCGTTGTGCAGTGTGATATGCCATTCTGTTGAATTTTGGTGATTTTTGGCGCTATTTGCGATTAACTGCAAATGGGAGTTTACCATTCATGAGCGACAATCTGCCTTTTGGATTGGAAAATGGAAATGTGGGTACATAATTTCATGGCACATGTTCAGTTCTTCACTTTGATAAGTGATCGATGGTTATCAGGAACATGTGAGCGCTAGACAGGAAATCAAGCCCTTAAGGTATCACCGTTAAACAAACTTCAAACAAATCAGGACTGCTGTTGAACACTAAGGATTAAACAATCAACTAACACAACATCTAGCATGGGATACAATTAAACATTTCACGTACAGACAATGTAAGACAAACGAAATTGGTTAACAAGAATATGGTGGAAATCGAAACCTTAAGCATAGTGACTCACATGGCAAGACAAATGAAATGATTTATGATACCATCAAAAAATAGAAATTTATATAAAAAGTCAAATCAAATTCGAAACCCAAATCCTAAATAAGTTCTCACTTGACATAACACACAAATGAAATGAAATAATTAAAAATATTTGTTGATTAACTCTTCTTAAAAAAAAGTTTACGTATTGGTAATTTACTTTAGGACTAACTAAGTGTTGTCTTGCTATTGTCTTATCCCTATTGTTTGCAGCTCATCGGGTTTGATGCAGTTTTATTTTGAAAATTAACTAATGTTATAAGTGGATTTGGGTCTCCTACAATCTAATATAACTCATCTTTTATACACCTCTAATACCTTTATATATATATATGCATTTAATGCACGTTTGAGTCAACTTATTTGAATTTATTTAGCAACAAAATACGTGTGACATTATTTGAGAGGGTTTATAAAAATAACTTATAAGAATATAGTTTTTCTTTATTGTATGTTTCATTTTAAAAATAGTTTATAAATATTAAGAGCCCGTATGTTGTATTTTTTTCTTTTATAAAAACTTCTACAAAATAAAATAATGACTTATAGAAGTTTCTACAAGTTTTTTTTTTACAAAAGAATTTTCTACAATTTTTTTTAAATGAGAATCTAAAACAAAAAAAATCTAAAAAATGATAAAATAAGAAATTATTTTGAATAACTTTGTCAAAATCATTTTTGATAGTTGATTCATTTTTTTAACAAATAATTTTCATCATCATAGAAAAACACAACAATTTGTGCTTTTCTTAAAATATCTCCAAAATTCAATGTTTTGATAAGTGCTTATGAAAAGTGATTAAGCAAAGTAAAAATTATCCAACTTGGTCCCTCGTGTTCATTCCGCTTCACATCGGAGAAGAAGAAATCGACGACGGTAACGTAACAACAACCTTCAGCTGAACAACAAGCATGGCTTTACAGATGGCACCTGCCTCCTCCAAGGTTCTCATCCTCGTTGGAGCCGGTATTCTTCTCTTATTTTTCGTTGTTGCTTAATAATAAAGCTTTCAAGTGTATCCTCGTTGGTTTTGAATTATTGTGTTTTGTTTTGTTGCAATTTCAGGTTTGGCTAGTTCTGTTGTTATGAATGGTGGCCAATTGTCTGATGTCATTGACAAGCTTAAGGATGTGCTGAAGTTAGTTGATGATCAGGTTAAGATTTCAACCTCTGGATATGATACCGCCGTTATTGCTGCTCAGGTATTTTCAAATTTCTACCATCATTTTGGTTCCTAAATGTGTAGGCGGTGTTGCTATAGTCCCTGAATGTATTGAAATCACAAAAACATTGTTGAATATTTTTTTTGTTTGTAATTCGGTGCACCAAACTTATTAACTAACTAACTAACTTATGATGCATTTAAGAAGCAAACTAATTATCGAAAAACACATTTAAGGATCAAATGGACTAATGAGAGACACACTCGATGATGAATTCAGGGACTATAGTGATAGTTTCTGACACATTCAAGGACGAAACTGACTGTTTATTTATATTATTTCAGTGCATAGCATATTACCACTAGGTATTGGAGATTGAGAATTAGTAACAAGTTTCATTGAAGTGACTGCATGTTCATGATGTTAGACTGGAAGCTTGGTGCATATTTATATACATAGTTTTGTTTTGTTGTGTTTCTGGTTTAGGCGGGTTAAACTGCTAGTTATAGGCTATAGCTTAGTAAATTGGTCCTACCAAAATAATTTTCCTGAGAAAGAACCTGAACAAAGAAAAGACAGAACCAAGATGTGGAATTACTTGTGGAAAAGAAAAAAGAGCACTGCTAAGGACAGATGCTTTGACAATCACTCTTGACCACTTTCCTTCCTATTGGTCCACATCATTATTATTAAAACATCTCTTAACCGGCAACCGGTTATGTTTTTTTATATAAAAATTCTATATTTTCTAATTAACTTTGTCTCCCCTCCGCAACGCCTCAAATCACCATTTACGGTCATAACGCCAAGCATCTTCATCGCCAAAGCTCGACGTAATCATGGGAAAGAAAATTGGATCTTTGAACTGTGAGATATTATGACAGATGAATCTTTGAAAAATCGTTTCAATAGCATTCCATCAGATTGAGTCAAATCACCATAACTCAGTCCTTAAGTCACTCTAAAGAAAATCCAGATCCATTCAAGCCCAGATCTGCCAATTATTGGCATGAGAAAAATGAATTTATTGTAGATTTAAAGTTTATTGGAATAATTAGACTTGGCCCTTTATGAAATTTGGGAAAAGATTTGGTTTTTGGTTGATGTTTAGTTGATTAAGGGGCTGAAACTTGAAGGTTGGTTATGGGGTTGTGGTGATATCGGTTCAAATCCTTATTTCTGTTGTTGTTAAACATGGGTCATAGCCATGGATGTTGCGACATGGGTGCCTGTGAGCCAACAATATCTTTCCAGATCCTTGCAAATAATAAAAAACAATTTAAAAAAATAATATAGAATTAAACTTGAGGAGTCTGTAAACAAGTAAATGAGTTTAAAGAGAAGTATGACGTGGCCCAATCCGTGAGTGTATACGGCCGAGAGTGTATAGGCGACTGATGCTAGCATTGCTCAAGAAAAAATATTTCGGGTAGCATATATAGTTTATTTGTGAAGTTTCAATTTGGTGATTGCGGGTGAAATTGTATGTTAGTAAGTCCACAGATATGCGTACAAAGGTGTATTGAAGTAGGAACTAGAAGAATGTAGAGAGTTTGAACCATGGGGAGCCTTGATGAGAATATGGGAGGGCAGGAAAAGATCCAGGTAGTTAGATGATCAGGAAAATTACCTCCTTTTAGCATGGCAGGGAAGGACCCAGATAAATAGTGGACGGATAAAGAAACAAAGGAGAAGAGGGGAGGAAGAGTTTGGAGTGATGCAAGTATAAATCAGGTCACTGAAATTGCTTAGGATATTTATTCTGTTTGGTAGTGATAGTGAGCGGGGAAGAGAGTTTCTACTGTTTTTGTCCAAACCTACTACTCTTCTTATATTGATATAATACTGTTTTTTCTAGAATACTTTCAGAACTAATCCAATATTATTCAAATAATTCTTGCTGATTTCTATCATTTTATAATATTTGTTGTTGATAGTAAAGGTATTTCTTCACAATGAACTTATTGGTTTTCATGCTGCAAATGTCTATTTAACTTCAGGTTCGGCAACTAGCACAAGAAATTGCGGAGTTGTCCTTATCTAGGTCTAAGACCATCTATAATGACAATTCTTCTAGAGGTATGTAGATCCATCACAACTTCTTCTACAAACTTGGGCTGTGCATACTTTTTTTCCCTTCTTTCTATGGACCATGTTAACATTTGGGCGCAGGGGGTTTTGCTTCTTACGTATTACCTACTGCTGCAATAGGAGCTGCGGGATATTGTTACATGCGGTGGAGGGTGAGACTATAACCCAACTTCTTTTCTTCACTAATGCTGTTATGTATGACAGAATATGATGTGAGATGTAACAATGTTTAACGCATACAATCTTACCCCTATTGTGCAGAATTGGTCATTTTCTGATGTAATGTTTGCGACAAAGAAGAATATGACTAATGCTGTTGCAACTGTGTCAAAGCAACTAGAGAATGTACACGAAACATTAGCAGTGAGTAGTTTTTATTGGTTGTTGACATCGTTTTTTTATTTTTTTAATAACAATTTGAGCATCTTTTCTCTGAGTGTTGCTGATCATTTTTGTTTATTTACTTTGCAGTCAACGAAAAGGCATATAATAAAGAGGTTGGATGGTCTTGGCTTGGAGGTGGAAAAGCAGAATGAGATAAGCAAACAAATTGCAGAAGACGTAAGCGAAGTTAATTTTCCATTAGTCTAGTTCAAGACATCAAAGTAATTCACATCAACAATGTGGTCTAGAGTTTAACTCTTGTTGCCCTGTTATTCTAAATAAAAGATAATTTAGCAATTAGCATAAGGTAGAGAGGGTCTGTGCAATATCCATGCTTCAAGCCCAAGGGCTTGTTTGAGAGGGCGTGCTAGATATAAAATCAGTCGTGTTCTTTCACTTACTTAGGATTTTGGGTTAGTTTTTTCACGATACAATGATTTCTTCAATCTACAATCCATATTACCCCTTTTCCCTTGATCAACTAACCTTGATTTTTGTGGGCTCTCCATAAACATCTCTTTTTGCATAGGATCATAAAGAATGACATGTTTGACATCCAATGATAGCTAGATAGTAGATACAAAAGAGATTGTGTCAGAATACTCAACACCTTAGCACCGAAACAAGCTTTTAGGCAAGCCACAGAACTATCACGGTTGACCTTTGTGATGTAAACACTTCGACAAAAGCCTGTTTGCTAGTACGTTGGTTCAATCCAACTGCAACCCTACACAGGCCTCACCACGGCATGATGTTGACCCACTACCACAATTCCTCTCCTTCTCCTAGCACTAGCTAAAAAAATTGCCTTTCTAGGAATCTAGCCCACATTGCCTTAGTCTTAGCCTACAACCAACATCACCATCCTATCACTTTCTAGTAGTAGTCTGTGCCTTAATAAGAATTGAATTCATGACCTTTGACTAGTAATGGCTTATAAGATAGTAGCTATTCTCCATATTCAATCAATAATGTTCTACCCTTTGTTCGTGTTTCAGTGTGTGTCAAATACCACTCTTGAAAAAGTTCAAGCTGGTAGTTGAAGTCCAATAATGATTTTGAATTTCTAGCATATCCTGTCAAGGATGAGCTTTGGGACTTGAACTGTTGACAATGCATAAATGAATTTACCTCATGTTCAAATTTAATTATGAAGAATGTGGGTGTTAACGATCGAATTGAACTCTTTACACCCGCAGTTGATGTCCCAGACCGTTTTTTTCAATATCTCAAAAGCTTGCAGTTCCCAAGAAGGTTTTGCATTTCGTATGCATGCTTGACCCAGGATAGGTAACCTTTTGGAGCACTCCTATGGTGAACATGCTTCTTTGAGTGCAAATTGCTGCGGCAACTCAAACTTAAAAACTCTCGGAAAAGAAAACTATATGATAATTAATCATCAAAAAGTTATGAGGTAAACTAAATGTTATCATATGATGGCCTACTTGTAGACATAGCAAAGGCAAACACCCTAAGAATTGTTCCTATTTTAAGAGGGAATATGATAATTCAAAATTAGAAATATGTCCTAAATACTAAATAACAATAAAATAATCCGAAGCCCTTTATGAAATTTAAAACCTACATTCATTTGTTAAAAAAAAGTAAATTTATAATAAAATAATATACCAATTTACATCATATTCCTCGGGAGAATCTCCTCTAGAGAGTCGAGGAAAATTCAAATGGAATTGAATCAGGTGAGTGAAGTAAAGATCGTACTGAACTATGAATACCAAATTGATGTGGAGAGGTACTCCCTCAATAAACATATCCTTTTGGTGTGCAGTGCTCCGTTGCTTTTTTGACTCAAACTCAGATACTCGTTGAATAGAAAGTACTATTGTAATCAATCATCTGGAAGCTGTCTAAATGATTAAACTGAAGGCTTTTTTTTTTTTATAGATCTAATATAAAGCTAACCACCTAACAGGTCCTATTTTAAGCTTGAAAACCCTAAAAACTAAATAACTAAAATAAAACAAAATAAAAAATCCTTATTATGCATCAAAATTCTATGTAATAAAGTAAATCACCTAATCTACTTAAATGGTATTATTAAACGTCATACAGAGCTTTGCAGCTCTGACTTCGATTGGGCCCCCCCATTAGTGGACGGTGGGATTGGTCCTCCGAATTAGTCGGTCCTTGGGCCGGATATTGTGTTTCCAAAAGAAATGGAATTATTAAACTTGAACTTTATTTGGTCCTTAATAATGGAGTATGTTTTGTGAACTAAATTTGCAGTTTGCTTAAAGCTAGGTGCCTTGGCAAAATGAATTTTTGCACTGTTCATCACGCACGTTTAAAATTTTCATACAGGTGAAGGAATTGAAGGGATTCCTTTCTCAGATTGGGTGTGATGTTGAACTTATAAATCAAATGATGTCTGAGCTGGTAAATTGCAGAACTTGCTTTTTGCTCTTTTCTGCCGTCTTTAACCTCTAGCCAAATTGAATAATCACCTTTTTTATGTTCTAACTTGAATCAATCACTTTACTTGACAGGAAGATAAGCTCAAGCTTGTTGAAGGCAATCAGGTTAGAACTTATAAGTTCAACTTTGCAGACATGTGTTATATGTTCTAGCATTTGTTTTTCAAATTTATTATATATTTACTAATTATTTCCCTGATTTTTTTGTTGTAAATATCATGCAGGACATTACAAATTCAGGTATCTGGTATCTATGCAAATTTATTGAAGACATTAACAATGGGCCAAATGGTGGACTTTACAAGGTTAGATGTTTAATCTTTGCGTGTATTGTCCTCCACTTATCATCTAGTTGTGTATAAGTAGTGACTAAAAAGGATTTTGATATTTTTTAGAAAGGTTTCTATTCTAAATGCAATTACTAATTACTAGTTTATAATATTCATGTTCAAATTCAATATTCTGTGAATAGTATTGCTCTACATTATCATTGAAACTTAGTTTTCTTATGCAAACTTTGAACAGGGACTTGCAGAACTTACAAAGGCACTCGAGGAGAAAGCCCCCAAGGTTTTTTTCCACTCTGTCTAGTGTCTTTCAATTAAGTTGTTCTCGAACTCCTAGCCCCTATGATTTCTTTTTAGAAATATTTTCTTATTTAAGACTTTTTTTTTTTGAGCTAGCATTTAAGATTATTCTTAATGCCACTACTAATAACTAGTTTATCATATTCATGTTGAAATTCATCTACTGTGAATAATATTGCACTAGATTATCATGGAAACTTATAATTGTTCTTATGCAAATACCAAACTTGTTTTTATGGGTATTTCCACAGGGACTTGAAGAACTTACAATGGCACCTGAGGAGAAAGCCCCTAAGGTTTTGTATACTCTGTCTAATGTCACTATCATTTAAGTTGTTCTCGAACTTATAGCCAGCGGTGACTTATTTCAAGTATGTGTTTCAGGGGCTGCAATTCATTGCCGAAACACCAGACACCATTGAGAGCTCACCCATAATAACAAAGAAATTTGGTCTCAACTTTTCAGACGAGAAACAATCTGTTTCTAAATCAAGAGTACACAGGGCATATCCTGTTGGCATTTCTGTAAGCAGGGGCATTACTGATTTGGTTTGATTAGCCTTCTTTAAATTACAACCGATCAGCCTGCATGATCAATGGATTCAGTGACAGTACTTTTTTTTACGGACAACCAAAAAATCGCAGGCACAAAAGGGAGAACCATCATCTCCATGTTAATGAATTTGTGTCTCTTGTATATGCATTTTTGAGACTGAATTATACTTAATTCTTTGTAAACTTTATTGTCAAGTATTTTTCACATAGATTTGTATTTTTCCTTCGGACACTTGTCGGATGTAATCATGCCAAGTCAGTATCTTATATAAGTCTTTGTATGCCAAATTTAATTTAAGTATTTTAGCAACGTTTGGAACTATAAATGAGCTAGGGGGGACATAATTGATGAAAAAATGAGGCATACCTTGGTTATAAATTATAATCTTCCAAGAAGAATTTAAATCTTCTGACTCAAACAAACATATGGTGAATTCAGTTTCTGGGTCACTTCAACATTTGGTGTGTGATACAAACATTTGGTGTAATATTAATGTTAATCATTCTTTCATAAAAAGCAGAAAATATGAACTTGTGTCAGAAGTATTTTCTTGAAAATTGTGTATTTGATGCTTTAAAATTTAAATATTTTTCTTTCCAATACACAATTTATTTCTTAATTCCATTTTTAGTTCACTAACTTGTGCCATTAGAACATGCATTAATATGACTAAAAAAGTATTAATGTTAATCATGTTAATTTATTAATGCCAATCACGCCAAAATAAAAAAAACAGAGAATATAGTTTTTTTTTTAGGTTAAATATGTTTTTGGTCTTATAAATATACCAACTTTTCGTTTTAGTCCCTCTAAAATTTTCCTTCAACTTTTAATCCTTATAAAATTTTCAATCACTACTTTTGGTCCCTATTTTTAAGTAAATATTTGTATTTTTTAATGAAATTGTGCCGAAATGTATGAAATATTGTAAAAATCACTCCCAAAAAATATTAGAATTTTGTAACAAAACATAAATTAAATATGAATTTTTTACCGCCAAAAATATAAAAATTCATATTTAATTCATGTTTTGGTAAAAAATTCTAAATTTTTTGGGAGAGATCCTTATAATATTATACATTTTTCTGCAAAATTTTATTTAAAAATATGAATTCTACATATGAGTTTACTTTAAACGAGGGACCAAAAGTAAAGATTGAAAATTTTATAGGGACTAAAAGT
>Ga0228710_1011795_pt1 | contig 11120 bp, 8 predicted proteins | sample MedpolnodulmetaG_FD_177995 | JGI IMG/M metagenome (GOLD analysis project Ga0228710, IMG submission 177995) | Root nodule microbial communities from Medicago polymorpha collected in Santa Monica, California, United States - pink nodules | ecosystem: Host-associated > Plants > Roots > Nodule... | reverse complement strand
TAGAGATAATGTTGGAACAAAATACGTTTAACAAACATTACCCTTAGAGTGAGAAAGATTGTTAGAATGAAAAAATTTTAACATATGTTACCCTTAGAATTTTGATGATAACAAGGTATTAAAAATTGTCAATTGGATATGCTAATATTTCTTCAAGTGTACATGACCATAGACAAAAGTTTATATCTTTATAAGGTTCTGGAAGAACAAAAGAGAGCAAAAGAATCAACAAAAAGGAAGCTTGAAGCGTCTGAAGAAAAGTGCTCCTGAAGTGATGGCGTCATCAGAAGCAAATTCATCAGAAGCGCATCATCAGAAGCAAGATCACCAGAAGCTGAAGTTCATCAGGAGATGAAAAATCTTAAAGATTCAAGAGCTGGGAATATGATTTGATCACGTCTAGACATTGCAAAAGACTGAAAGAGTATAACAACAGCCCTTGAGATAAAATTTGAAAGCATTGGATGCTTGTTCTATCAAGAGCGTTGACAAAGGACAATTGTACGAATTGTACAACCACTACCTCCACTACTCTGTTTGTGTCTCTGCAACAAGACAAGGATAACAACTCTGCCTGCAGAAATGTTCCTTCATACAAGGAATGCATTTGAAATTGATCCTTCATAGGACAATAACCATATCAGGCAAAAGATCATTGGTGATTATCAACAAGCTTCAAACGACTCTTTTTGTGTGCTGGCAATTCTCCAACGTATCTTTCACACCACTATATAAAGGAGTGAAGACCTACTAGTTGGATATACAATACAACAGACTTAAGCAATACACACGCATACAAAAGCTAGACTCTCACAACAATTCAAAGTTCATACTCTGTTATTGTTTGCATTTCAAAGTTACTTAGAATTTCTTAGCAAAGTCCATTTTTTTAGAAATTCTATAGTCTCAAGAGTCTTAAGAGTCTATAATTGATTTGTATTGTGAACACCACTGATTGTATATCAAGTGTTCAAACTCAAACAATTTTCTGTGTAAATCTGTTTGATTGTAAGTCTCTTGCTTGTGTGCTTGAGCATTAGAAGTCTCTTGCAGTTGTGCTTGAGCATTGGAAGTCTCTTGCTTGTGTGCTTGAGCATAGGAAATCTCTTGCTTGTGTGCTTGAGTAATTTGAAGTCTCATACTAGTTGTAGTATTGAGCAATTGTAATTTGAGATTACATTTTAGTGAACTCTCCTTGGAAGTGCAAGGGGGACAGGACTACTTCCGGTTTGTGGAAGGAACATGTATAATTGCTTTGTGTCTTTCTTCTCTCACTCTCTCTCTCTCTCTCTCTCTCTCTCTCTGTTTTTATCCGCTGCATCTTAGATTCTGATTATCACTTCAGAAGCTGAACTTTATCTGCTTCTGAACAGTGATTTCAGTAGGAGAAAACGAAGAAAAAGCAAACACAATTCAACCCCCCCTTCTTGTGTTTTTCTCACCTTCAATTGGTATCTAGAGCCTTGGTCTGTTGTCTTAACACGTAACAGTGTAACAGAAAAAGATCTGAGAAAAACACGTATGCTGAAGAATCCACTTCTCGTTCTGGTGCTTCTCATTCTGGTGCAGCTGTACCATATGATTATGGTTATGGTGACAAGAAAGCTGAATCTGGAAAAGTACCAAGATATAATGGAGATCCTGAAGAATTTTCTTAGTGGAAAACCAACTTCTACAGTTATGTCATGGGTTTAGATGAAGAACTATGGGACATTTTGGAAGATGGTGTTGGTGACTTAGTTCTTGATGAAGAAGGAGCTGCTATTGATAGAAAGAAACACACCCCTGAACAGAAGAAACTCTACAAGAAGCATAACAAGATCAGAGGATCACTTGTCACTGCTATACCTAAAGTAGAATACATGAAGATGAGTGTCAAGTCCACTGCAAAAGCTATGTTTGCTTCTCTCTGTGCAAACTATGAAGGTAGCAAGAAAGTAAGAGAAGCAAAAGCTCTTATGCTTGTTCATCAATATGAGTTGTTTAAGATGAAAGATGATGAAAGTATTGAGCAAATGTACTCAAGATTTCAGACTCTGGTTTCTGGACTCCAAATACTGAAGAAAAGCTATGTAGCTTCTGATCATGTGAGCAAGATACTAAGAAGCTTACCTGCAAGATGGAGACCTAAAGTGACTGCTATTGAGGAAGCTAAAGATTTAAGCACTTTAAGTGTTGAAGATCTTGTCAGCTCTCTCAAAGTTCATGAGATAGGTCTGAATGAGCATGAACCTGCTAAGAAGGTTAAATCTATTACTCTGCCATCTAGAGGGAAATTATCAAAAGCTTTGAAAGTTGCTGAATCTGAAGATGAATCACCTGATGGAGATTCTGATGAAGATCCTACTGAAAAGATGGCTATGCTCTCTAACAAGCTTGAGTATGTAGCAAGAAAGAACAGGAAGTTTCTGAGTAAGAAGGGTGGTTATAGAAGCTCAAAGAAGGAAGATCAGAAGGGATGCTTCAATTGCAAGAAGACTGGACACTTCATTGCTGAATGCCCTGATCTTCAGAAGGAGAAATCAAAGGACAAGTCCAAGAAAGCGAGCTTCAATACAAGGAAATTCAGGAAGCAGATCAAGAAAAGTTTAATGGCAACTTGGGAAAACCCAATTATAACAACAACAGTATCCTTCCTTCAAAAAAAAAAAATCCAAACCTAACTCAATCCCAAAAACGACATCATCAAAAGAAAATCTTCATAAAACTGACCACAACATCACTCTCGATTCTCAAAAACTACTCCCAATTTAAATTTATTTTCCCAAGAAATAATTCTCTCTTAATCCAACCACTCTGCAATAGGCTGCACCATGCATCCTTTGGACTACACACATACAACCTAACATATTCCTTAATATGTACATATATAATACTTATTTACAATAAATGTAGCAAGTAAACTCATCGATTTTTCAAATGATTTATTCTTATAATTTATTTCGATCGTAAATTGTCCAAAAGAAATAGTCAAATTCAATATTGTTCAAAACTCTTAAAACAGTTGTAGTATACAAAAAAAAAATTGTATAAATAAAAGATGTTATTTTTTTTAGCAAACTGCATTAGTATTAAATGATCGATAAAGATGGATTTATGTACAGATCATTAAGCTTAAATTGTGTGCTAATATACATCTAAGCATTATGAACTACTTGTTAATCACAAACATTTATGGGTGCAAAAAGTCTCCGAATTATTCTATTGTAATCACTACCAACACCATCATCATCGTTGTTGTTGTCATCATTATCGTTGTCGTCGTCATCACCACCATCATCATTGTTGTCATCATCATCATCTTCATGATGATCAGTGATCTCATACTTTGATTTGTCGGATCCTTCTTCCACCGGAGGATTTTATGCTTTGGCAACAAAGGAGCCTTATCAGCATCATACATCGCTCACCATTTTTTCCACCAGCTTTCCCAACTACGACAACAAATTTGTTGTTTGGATTTTCCTTCTTGGATCTTTAGCTTCTTTCTTTGATTTGACTGCTAAGGCATGGTGAATTAGTAATAAAAGATGTCATACAATGAAATTGTGATGAATTTGTTGAGACAATCATGCATGTTTTTCGTGAATATCAAAGAAAAATAAATAAACTAAAACTTTGAGAAATATAGTTTTTATGAATATTTTACTTAATAAATTAAACTTGTAGAGTATCATCATTATCTTATAGATCCAACCTACTTCATATGGTGTTCTTTTACAATCACCACATTCTTCACATGTGTTCCACAATTTAGATATACACAGGAAATTTCTCTCAAAAGTCATATGATAAAAAATATTAAAAAATACAAATCGAAATGGTGAAAAGTACGGTTTATTTTGTGAAAAGAAAAAAGAAAAAAGAATAGTAACCAAGAGAGTGAGGAGAATGGTGATTAAATGGAGAAGATTAATAACTCGTGAGATCCATCTAAAGTGAAGATATGTGCTTAGAAAAAAAATTGAATCTCTTAACTAAATAAAAAAATGATAGTTTAGATCCATGAAATATATATGTTTGTATGTAAACAAGAATAAAATACATTGTTCTACCATAAAAGATCCATTCTAAGGATAAATTAAGAATTGCATATAAGTATATAATAAATGAATGTAAATCAAGTTGCAGATTTGTATTGAAGGTATACCTTTGGTACTTCACCGATTTGATAATTTTGAGATACACATTCACTCAGTGTTACAAAAACCTAAGTCGGATCGGTTGTTTCGACCAATTGGACCATACATTGAGAACATATTCCGGCGATTTAGGAGGATCAAGCTATCAGATCCATATTTCTATTTGATAAGAATTGACATCAGCAAATTGAAATTGGATTGAATCGGCGCAATTGAACTTGATGGAGAAACCACATAACTAATTATTGATGAACTTTAGGTCTAAAGGTTATTGAAATTTTACAAAAATGATTATTAACTTACATCCCCAAGAACACAAGAAAGGAAAAACAAATATATTATGATATATGGAAAAAGATGGAGAACACAAAGAGTAATAAAGAAGAAGCACAATAGAGAAGTATAAGATGAAATGAGGAAGAAACGACGGCGGAAACTTTTAATACAACAAGTGACAAACGAGGTGTGGATTTAGGGTTAGGAAATGGGCCGGGTCTAGGTAAGTTATATGTAATAGTAAACATAAGCCCAAACATTTGGTCGCCTTAAATAATTTTATTTTGGTGAAGAGTCTCCTTCAACTTATCCATAGGTACGTGCACGCATAATTATTAGAATAGTTCAATATGTGAACTATTTTTTAAACATAAGCACAATATTATTTTATTTAAGTGAATCAGGTATCCGATGCGCAACTACAGACACTAATTCTCCAATATTGATAGGAACAAAATGAATGACAAAACTCTCGCTCAAAAGATTTAAGATAAAGAAAGTAGAGTAAAAATTTCAGCCATAAATTCTTATTTTTCGAAATTTTTATAAAAGGATGGAAGAAGATCATCTAATTTAAAACTAATAACATATAATTTATGCTTTGAAGTGAAAAATATATTTTATTTTCTAATATGCATGTCATATTTTAAGGTAAAATGATGCACCTACATATTTAACTAATACTCTATCAATTTCTTTTTAAGTGTCGTTTTTGAATAGTATATTGCCAAATTAAAGAAGTGAATATGTGGAGTTCTTCCCCTAATATACCCTCTTTTTGATTCACCAATCAATTTATATATTGTGCATCCTCCTTCTAATCCTCATCCTCTTCATCTTCCTCTTCTTCTTATCAAATTTATTTTTTAATTCAAAATTTTAAATTATACATTGGTCGTATTGTTAATTATCATATGTAATTAAAAAAGTTTACACCGGTGGTGGGAAAAAATTATAATGACAAAAAACACAATTAATCCTAAAAAAATATGGGAAATGTTAGATTAAATAAATCTTGTTTTTGTCCCCAAGTGTAACATATGCTGGCACTAAAATAAAATAATGAAGCCTGATTGATCAGGATAATCTTTTTTTAAGGAAAATATTTTTATGAGGGTTGCCAGAATCAGATAGAAACACTGACTGTCGGAATTTTGGACTCAAGTATCATAATCAACTACGTGTCATCAGATTTCTGGGTGCCAACAATTTGCAAAACTCTTATATATTAACCTCTTAGGCAATTCAAAATAGTCAATAATCTTGAGAAGAAAAACTTACATTGTTGTTTCCTTTACTCTCACGTAACCAAAAAAAATAAAAATTACATCTTATTGAAAAATGAACTTTTGCATGCAAAACACTCACACCAATCATTCCTAAAATCGTTTTTTGGCCGGACATCCTTGATTTGCAAGGAATCCAAACCCGACTAAGCAGCCAGACGATAGGTTGGCACAGCTAGCAAGGGTTGATTTCTCGGCATTGTGAGTTCAAATTTTTCAAACATATCTAACTCATCATAGGACATACCATCCGGAAGCTCCCAATTGAAGCAATGCATTAACTGGGCCACAACAAGTTTAACAGAAGTAATTCCCATTTGCAATCCAGGACAACCTCTTCGACCAGAACCAAACGGCAAGAGTTGAAAATCATGTCCACGAATGTCTACATTACTATCTTCAAATCTCTCTGGATAAAACATCTCACCGTTATCTGACCAAACATTAGTATCTCTCCCTATTGTCCATGTATTTATTAAAATTCTTGTCTTTTTCTTTATGTAATAACCATCCACAACAACATCTTCAAGACACTCATGAGGTACTAACAAAGGTCCAACAGGGCACAACCTTAATGTCTCCTTCACAACCATAGTCAAGTAAGGTAATTTTCCCAAGTGGGTCTCCTCCACTTGTCTATTCATTCCAACCACATTTTCTAGCTCTTGTTGGAGTTTCTTCATTGCATTACGATGCTTTAGGAGTTGTGAAAGTACCCAATCAATAACAACAGAAGTTGTGTCTAGTGATGCTGAAATCATGTCTATTAAAATAGCCTTGATGTTGGTTCTATCAATTTCATATTTGTTGCCTTTGGAATCCATTGATTGGTTCATGAGTGATAACAATATGTCTACAAAGTCTTGGTTGTTATGGCCTTTCTGTTCTTCAATGGATCGATTCTCGCGCTCTTTGATTATGTGCTCCAACAATTCATCATACTGCTTCCATGTTTTCTTAATTTGTCTTTCAATTCCCTAATGACCAATGAGTTGAATTAGCAATGGATATTGATAAAGTGAGGAATGTTGAAATTTAATTAAGATTGAAATTCATGTTTCTTCATTGATGTTTTTCTTTAAAAAAAAACAATAATCGAGACATATATATCACTCGTAGACGAGTGTTAGCAACATACTTTCTTTTATTAGTTAAAAGTCAAGTGGATATCTATTAGATTTGGTGAGACTCATACAAATTTACTAATAGAAAAATATCCATTGAAATAATGTTAGAAAATATGTTGTTAATAGACTTGAAATTGTGTATATCATACCTGAAGATCAAACGGGCGTAGCCAAGGTAGATAATCAGAGAGATTAAATTTTCCAGTCAATAACATCGCCTCGTGAACAAGCCCCTTTAAGTCGAACCTATCATCTTTGCTTCGTCCCAATATCATTTTACAAGTGATATTCTCTATAAGCTCAGCCACAACCTTGCTAACATTAACAACCTCATGTAATGTAGCTGATTTTCTTAGTGACTTCACCAACAAACCAATCTCTTCCTTCCTCAAAGGAGCAAACATCTCAACTTTTGAAGAATGCAATAATTGAATGGTACACAATTTCCTCATATTGCGCCAATAGTCCCCATACTCGGTGAAAATTATTCCCTTTTTACCATATGTCATATAATCTGCAGCAAAAGCTTTAGGCCTACTAGCGAAAATACTATCATGGGTCTTGAGGAATAATTCAGCAATTTGAGGTGATGAAACCACAATGGTTTGGACTTGTCCCAATTTGAAGGACATTAAGGGTCCATATTTTTTAGAAAGGAATTGAAGGGAACGATGTGGAAGTTTTCCTAGCATGTGAAGGTTACCAATAATTGGCAAAGGTTTTGGACCTGGTGGAGTTTTCCTACCATTTTTTTGATTCCATTTTGAGTGAAAAATAGTAGCTGATAGAATGAGTATGAGTATAACAAAGAGATATTCAGGGATAAAAAATGTTTGAGGTAACATGTTTGCTTGAAAGAGTGAAGAGATAAGGTTTTGGTATGTTGTGGTTGATGCAAAATTAGAGACTCAGTTTGGTATTTATATAGTAGAAAGGTTTTTGGATGTGGTCCCTTATAATTAATTTTTTAGGTCTATGATTGGGCTAAAGTTTTGTTTCTGAACTCAAAATTGTCACGTTTAGCAACTTTTACTCACGTTTTATTTTTTTATTTGGATTTTGTAGCATTTTATTTTAGTACAAATTTGAAGTAAACTAATCACACGCAACATTCGTCAAGTGTTCTGTCAAAAAAAACATTCGTCACGTGAATGCATGTTATTTTAGAAAAGTAGTGAACCTCAATTCTTTGAATGGAGGATGCATATTATTTTAGAATTTTGAATACGGTTTTGTCTAATAATGAGTTTAATTTTTATGAGTTGTACACATAAATCTAGTGATGTTTAACGTAGATAATTATTTAAATATTTTAAATATCTATAATCTATAACAGCTTGTAAAGTGAATACACATTTTCAATTGAATTTTTCTTCCAACTTTACCTCTCATTTTAACTATTTAATTATCATAACATTATTATATAAAGTAACAAAAAAGTTGGTCTGTTGGTGTAACATTTATTTCTTTTAATTATCACTACTAGAAAAAGAAAAATTTGAGAGGGAAATTAGTGACGGAAAAATTGAAATTCCTCACAAATTTCTTGGTCGCAAAATTTAGTGACGGAATTTGAGAGGGATTTCACGTTTTCCCTCACTAAATTTCCCTCACTAATTTTTATTTTTTTAGTAGTGTATACATTTCCTCAAAAAAAACTTAAATATTTTTTTCAATAAAAGTGGAAATTAATCTCTTCAATAATTATACAATATAGATTAATAAATCAAAAATATAGTTTATCGTTTGTAAAAAAATAAAAAAATATTTTATCGTTTTTTGGTTTTTCTTTTTAACAGTCTTAATTACGCTAGTTAATATGATTGTGTCTAAAATAATTAGATTATCAATGTACATAAATTAATATCTTCAATAATTATCCGATATAAATGAATAAAACAAAACTTTTTTTAAAAAAAAAATAGACATATTTTATATCCCTTATCTTTTACTATACATTTGCTTTTTTTACAAGATAAAATATTTGTTTTAGTCCTTTATCTTTTATTTCTTATTTTAGTTATTTATCTTTGTTAAATGTTGAACGTTAGTTATTCTATTACCTAAGAGTAAATTATACTATTTTTCCATCAAAAATGCTTGAATTACATTCTTTTCCTCTCTTAAGTTAAAATATACACTCTTCTCCGTTGAAAATAAACTTTACATTTCACTCCCTTATAAGATGCTTGAATTACAACCCTCTCCCTTAATAATTAAATATGCACTACACTTTAATCTATTTTAGCATAAATAAATATTTGTATGATATATATTAATTTTGAACCACCATTTAAGAAAAATAAATTCATTTCTTTATAATTTAAATGCCAATGATAATTAAATTTAAATATTTTGATATTAATTTTATAATTTAGAGTATAAAATTAAATTTTAAATAACCATACTTTATTGTCTTTAGTAATTTTTTGCATATTTTAATTTTATTTTCGGTTGTTTCCTATTTTATAATAGGGTTTAAAACTATATGGTAATGAAATTGTGAATCAAAAATAGCGAAAATTATGTATTCAAATTTTGAATATATTAAAATAGACCAGCAATACTTTTTTTCAAAGTGTGTTAGATTATTTATTTTTTGCTAAAATAAAAAAAAATGAGGGAGTAAAATGTAGATTTTAACATAAGAAGGGAGGGGGATGTAATTCAAACTTCTCTTAGGAGAGGGGAGTGAAATATTTTCTATATGTTTTGAATAAGAGGGGAGGGGAGAGTATATTTTAACATAAGAGGAGGAGGGAAATGTAATTCAAGCATCTTTCAGAAGAGGTGATTGTAATTTACTCATTACCTAACTATATATCAATGTCTAAGTACACTAATAATACGATTGATTATAAATTATAAATGGGAAATGAACTCGTATTTTGTAAGAGAGAATTTTGAGGAGGCAATGGTGTCCTATGTTGTTCATCATGGTAGGAACATAAAGAACGTAAGGAGTGATAAAATGAGAGTGGTTGACGTTTGTAAAGAAGGTTGGAAATGAATGGCCTAGTATATGCTTACAATTGTTGACTAGTTGAATTGTTTGTTAGATTAAATTAATTTTTTTCTTGCCACGTAGTGTAATACATGCTCGCACAAAATATAAAATAACGAAGCCTGATTGAAGGGATAATCTTTTTTTAAGGAAAATAATTTTTATTAGGGCTGCCAGAATCAGATAGAATCACTTGGAATTTGGACTCAGATATTATAATCAACCACGTGTCTCACTTGTGTAAGTTGAGATAGGCCATAATACATTTTTCCCGGGGATGGGGGATGGCCAGTGGCGGAGCTAGAAAAAAAAGTTCGGATGAGCTACTAAAATTAGTCGTTGATAAATTGTTTAAAGCCTCGCAAAATAGACCTATAATAGAATTATTTAAAGTTTTGGGTGGGCCACATCATCACTTTGCGGGAATTTAGATCAACCAAAACCTAAAACTGACATAAAATTGTATAAAATCTCGCAAAGTAGACCTATAATCGTTGATTTTTTAATTTTTTCGGGTGGGCCGTAGCCCACCCCAGCCCATGAAGGGCTCCGCCACTGGGGATGGCCATAATATTATAATACCATCCGACACTAATCTACCGCTAATGTTTTTATATATAGCCGACCATAATATTTGCATTGGTTTTTTTTCTGTGGTGGCTGGGGTTTGAACCCCAAATATTGTATATTTTATACATTATCTTTATCAATTGAGTTAAGCTCCCAAGAACTTGTATTGGTTAATCTCACACTAATAATATAATGTCTTCTTTTAGCGACGGATGACCCAACATAGTAAACAATAAACAATTATAGCATAATACAATTAAGAGTGAAGATTCATTTTGCTCATTCACAATTTTCTAACGGTCCAACACAATCTATGATAAAAATAAAACTCAATTTAATTATTGATATTTTTAATACCGAAAATAAGTTAGTTTCTCTATTGTAACAAATCAAAGACTAATTTGTAAGAGTATCCAAATTTATCTTCTTTTTTTTTGCTTTCACACCGGTTTCGGACCCACTAAAGGTGGGCGACAAATCCGACTCGTGTGTAGAGGCATGCGCACTGACCAAACATATGAATACGTACCTTTACAAACCACCAATAAAAACATGTCATCTCAACTTTTTTTTTAAAACAAAAGTAATGCAAAGTGCATTACCTATATATATATATATATATATATATATATATATATATATATATATATATATATATAAAAAAAAAAAAAAAAAAAAAAAAAAAGAGAAAAAAAAAAAAAAGATTATATAAAAA
>Ga0228710_1011794_pt1 | contig 11121 bp, 10 predicted proteins | sample MedpolnodulmetaG_FD_177995 | JGI IMG/M metagenome (GOLD analysis project Ga0228710, IMG submission 177995) | Root nodule microbial communities from Medicago polymorpha collected in Santa Monica, California, United States - pink nodules | ecosystem: Host-associated > Plants > Roots > Nodule... | reverse complement strand
CTCCCCCATCGCTTTCCCTTTTTCATGACAAAATAAATAGGCCAAATCTGATGAGGTGTTAACAACCAAATTCCATCAATTAGTAAAATACGAAAATACACTTTGGGAGGGCAAAAATGTAAAACACAGCTGACTTTTTTGTCTTGTATAGTAAGTAGATATTGATCGTGGAAATTAAGCTAAAAAAATATCTTACACAGAAAGAAAGTTTGATTAGGCTTACAAAATTGCATTACTACCCTCAACTTTCAACTGATTTAGAAATCGCGCGCCACTTCTTCGTCTTTACACTGACACTCTCTTCCGATCTCAAGCACAACGATGGCGTGCACTCGCACTCCACAATCTTCTTGGATTCTTCGCCTCATTCTCCTTTGGGCCTCTGCAGTTCTTGTTTTCGCCAATGAACAACGCTCCTTATGTATGCACTCTTTTCCCTTTCTCTTCATTATTCTTGGATTCTTCAAATATAGGGTTTAATATTTTCTTTTCAAACGAAACCCTAATTTTTTTTTGAACATTTTTAAAGAACAGGCCAAGTTATAAATTGTTCATATTGTTGTTAAATAGTTGCTATAGGGGCGTTATAGTGCTATTGCATTGTGGAATTTGAACAAATTGCTATGTTCTGCTGGGACACCCTATCCAGTACGAAATATCGTGAAATAGCTGCTATCACGGCGTTATAGCACTGTTGCATAGCGGAATTTGAACAATTATTTTTCGCAATCTGCAATTGACAACACTCAGGTTTTTAACAGAACCAAAGTTTTGGGACAAATTAGAAAGCTTAATTTTTTTTTTTTTTTTGTTGCAGTTATTATTCAAAATACTACATTGCCATTATCTCGTGGTTTACCTGTGAGAAACTCTCCTGGTTCTAAGCCAGGTGTTACTTTGATTGTTGAAAGAGTTCATATACATGGACTTTCAAGGTTTAGAAACATGGAAAAGTTTGCCCATTCTGTGAAAGTGAAGGTGTTTCCTGCTAATTCAAATGTTCGTGTGCCAAATATAGAGGTTTGCTTCCATAGGTGAGTATTTTCAGTAGTGCATGCTTGTTTGTACTATGTGTAGTCTATCTAACGTCATGCTTGTTATTGTATTGATAGTGAACATGCCGATAACAAAATAACACATTATCTGTTATAGAGTGACTATAAACGAATCAAGGAGAGAAATCTCCTCAAAGAATTTCCCTTTTTACAAAAGAGCAATGCGCTGGATTCAGATTATTTCCCAAAAGATATCCTCCTATACTATTTCTTATACTTAACCTTGTGACTTAACCAAGAACTAACTCCCTAACTTCCATCTTAACTGTATGACTGCCCTCCCAATCCGCTAATGGTTTTCCGCCCTAGCTTTCATGAATTTTGTCCATAGCACTACCACTTCACAATTTCTCTTCATAACTGTTTGTTGTCTATCTAACTAGTTAGTTGATTGTCCCCGTGAGCTTAGCTCAGTTGGTAAGGACAGTGCATAATATATGCAAGGTCTGGGGTTCGAACCCCGGACACCACCAAAAAAAACTAGTTAGTTGATTAAAGGGATTTCTCTGTATCTTTTTCAGGAATGCATCTCTTCCTACGGGGATGTGCCCACAAGGCCAGTGGGAGAAAGCTGTAAAGGGATCTTGGGTTCGAACGATGTCTCCTTTTGACCATAAACTCTTAGACATAAGGACTGCAGGCTCAACACTGGAGAATTTTGAAGTGTCTGCTGAAGAAGGTAAATTTTTTGGTTGATGATTAGAAGTTGTATTAAGTGCAATTGGTAACCCTTTAAGAACAACTATGTCTAGTACTAATATGACCTTTTCCCCTTCTTTGCAGAGTTTTTTGCATATCGCATTGTATTGTTAATATTGGGTATTACTCTGATGAGCTCGGCAGCCTTTTTAAGCCAATCGTTAACATTTTATTATAGCAGTGCTATGGCCATAGGAATAATTCTTGTGATACTGATCATTCTTTATCAGGTAACTTATTTATGTTCCTCAATTTTGAAATTTGGATTGTTTAACATTCAGTCTTATATTCTGTTTATGATGAATTTTTTATGGTGCAATCAACCAAACTTTCATTTTCAACTCCTCTCAAAATATTTATCCTTGTGCCTTGTTTCTAAATTTATATTTGGACAATTTCAATGGTCAAGGCAACACTGACATTGTTGATTGCTGAAATGGGGTTGTCTGCATAATCATTAGACTTGATTTAATAATTTTAATCAATCCGGTAGTTTGGGAGGAATATATTTTTGAATATCAAGTAGATAAATACTAGAATGAGTATTTTTATGTTTCTACCTATCTAAATTTTAAACTGTGGTCACTAGATGTTGAGGTTAAGACTCGTGTTCTCTTTCTGATTAATACTTTGATGCCTCACTTTCAAACTTTCACGGGAAACCTGGGATTTATCCAATTTCAACCTATTTCTGATATTTATTCGCAATTGTAAATTTCTTGTTGACCTTAATGTGGAGTTCACTTCTTCTAACTGACAGGGTATGAAACTTCTTCCAACTGGTCGGAAGAGTTCCCTTGCTATATTTTTATATTCATCTGCTGTAAGTGTGACCTCAGTACTCTCTCCAATCGTATTTTATATTTTTATAATGAATGTGGATCATATAATTTCAACCATTATTTTAATCAGATTGGTTTGGGGACTTTTCTCCTCCGTTACATTCCTGGTTTGGTTCGTTCAATACTTACGGAGCTAGGAATTGATGAAGACATGTATAATCCTGTATGTAAGTCATCTCTATGCTTTCTGCTAATTTGGTTAAACATCTGCACTACTTTTTTTAAACTTTATTCATTTGTATTCTAAATTATGGTTATGCTGGTTGGGCTCACCTCTTTTGTCTTTAAATTTATTACCTACTCAAAAAATCCCTGCTATGATAAGGCACATGGAAGGGTGATAAGAATTATGTTGGTTATTGTAAGATGGGTGCATGTGAGGGGGGCTAAGTAGAAAGGGGATGATAACAGAACTGTATTTGTCTAAAAATAGAAAATATGGGGGAGTTTGTTAGGCCTTTAGAAACATTCAGACTTGAGGAGAGAAAGTTGCTCTCAAACTCACGTAATGTTTGTACACTCTGGTTTTATTTATCAGAGGGATTCTTGAATAATAACTAAGGGAAATTCCAATCCCTTATTTGTTCATTCAGTTTGATCCTTTTACCTTTTTAACCCGTTGATAATATTGTAGTGAGAATGGAAGAAAATAAGAGAAAGTGAAAGAAAATCCGCTGAGAGAATTTTAGAGAATCTGAAGTTTATTTTATGACGCAAAGAGATGAAGTCATAGTGCGCTGAATTTGTATTTGTAGGAGTAGGATACTCCTACAGTAGATAATAGTTGCAACTGCAGTTGTAACTGTTGGCAATAGCATCTTTTACTGGTTAACTTAGTGTAAAGTGTCCAGTCCATAAGTCTCAGCTCAACTGGCAAAAAGGCCGAATTTGCTAAGCCAGATGCCATGACCGGGGTCGAACCCTGGCTCCTCCACTTGTGTGTGTGAGTTTCTAATGACTTTGTCATTTCGTCTATCTACCAAAAAAGCAAAGTGTAAAGTGTCCACCTGATTAAAATCGTCTCTGATCTATTAACATGAACTGTTGTAAAAGGGTTGATGACTGGAAAGAGTGAGCAATAATGATCTCTTGGAGAAGAAAATGGACGGAGATGGCAGAGCGAAAATTGTACCTGGCACTTAGGTGCTTATATCTTTATATAGTAGTGTCGAATTCTTTTGGAGGGAAAATTGATTAGTGCGGTAACCACATTGTACATTTTGCGGCTTCACCATCACTTTACAATGGTTCATTGGCTCCATCTGTGGAAAACAGCAGAAGGCAGGAGCCCAGGGCCAAATCGACAGAACCTGAGCAAACTCAGATACAGTAGAGCAAAAATAGTAAATGCACAGATATGAACAATGCAAATAAGATCCATTATAGGTCTATCATGCATTGCAAAAGGCTAATTCCGCGATTTAAACCTATGTGTAACCTCCTTCCTGGTCACCCATTAGCAACTCTAGCTGTTGTGCCTAAACTTTCTTTTACAGAATTTATGGCATGTAAATCCTTGGAAATGAAACAGAGTTAGTGTCTACATTTTGTCAGTTAATCTAATAAAGAATAGCCACCAAAGAATAAAACGATTAACTATTAGGATATCACATTATGACATGGAGTTGATGTGTTAGACTGTTGTAGTGCTAAGCATACAATGGTTTCCCTGTTTGATATCCCAGGGAAGAGACATGCCGTAAGGCAGCATGGATCTTGAAGGAAGTAATAGCGGAGGAGACAGATATCTAGGAATGCTAATATCCCTGTTGGGAACTTCAATCACCTATATTGGCTATTAGGTTACCAGATGAAAATGAACATATAACTTATTTGGCAGATTCATTAGATGACCCAAATGAACAGAGTGGAAATACTAAGAGTATTGTTTAAGTTTAAAAGAGAGTCTAAAATTGCCCAAAATGTAAGATGTTCCCTTTCTCATCTCTGCTATTTGGATATTTGGCACACCCACATGAATAGTCCTCTTTCAGAACAGCAAGATACTAACAAAATACCACTTGCTGCCTCATCGTAATGCTATCCTCTACTAACTCATCCTTGTTGAGTAAATTATTAAATGCTAGTCTTCTCTCCCTTTCCTTGCTGATTTTTCATTTGTGCATTATGTGCTTGTCACTTGCACTCAAATTTGTGTGTTTTCAAATTTCCAAAAGAGTATAAAGAAGAAAATAGCAAAGGGTTTAAAAGGAAAAGGAAAGTGTCTTTTCTCTTTTTATTTACATACCGAGTCTTTTCTACCATTCACTCTTCTTAAAAATCATGCTCTTTCAGCCCTCTTTCTCTTGTATAAATATTTGATTTTCAAATCCTAAGGCAAAAAAGCTTAAATCCTCAAGCCTAACACTTAAGTATAGAGCCTAAGTAACTTTAGTAAAATTACTTCTGTAAGAAAGAACCATGAGTTGTGAATGTTTGGTTTGAGAGTGCATGTGAGACCCGGTGCTCCAAGCTCTTCAAGCATAGTGGTGGTGTTTTTATTTTCCTAGCTGTTTCTCAATTTTTATTTGGGGAATGACACTATGTATAGTAGATACAATGATTACAAGAAGGGTAAATATACTATGCCTACAAGAGAAGTTGAGATTGCATGGGCTCCAAATTTAAGATATTCAGCTATCAAACAACTTTAGCTATAGAGTTGATCCCATTGTACATAGTGAACATTCTTTTTTCTTGCAGTCACCCTTAAAATTGAATTTTTAACTCATGAAATGTCAATTGCAGTTGGCAATATTTTTGCTCACTTTTGTTGCAATAGCCGGGGCCTGGTTAGGATTCTGGGTGGTCAAAAAGCTTGTCCTGACTGAAGAGGGATCTGTGGACATGAGCACTGCTCAATTTGTTGCATGGGCTATAAGGATTCTGGCTGCTATTATGATTCTTCAGGTTTTTCTTTTATAACATTCTGATTTTCTTTCTGTTCATCTACATCTTCATATTTCCTTTATGCTGGTTTCTTGCTCCATTTTAGCGACTCTTTTACCTGTATAGGGTAATACAATATTAACACACGATTACAAATTTGATAATAATATGTTGTTTGCAGAGTTCTATGGATCCTCTGCTGGGAACATCAGCATTATTATGTGGATCACTCGTTCCCTCCTTGAAAAGGATTCTTAGATTGAGATTCCTTCGTCGCTTGCGCAGGTTATTCACTGTCTTATACTTTGGAGCTTCCTTCATAATTTTCAATAATCAATTACAAAGATACGCCTTTCAATTTCAATTATAGAGATATTAATTGTGATAATACACATACATTCCTGAAGCTCACCTCGTTATAGCAACCTGGTGTCTTTTTTAGTTGAGATGCCACTTTTCTGGTTATTTAAGAAATGTTAAATTCAAAAAGTGTAATTTTTTTTATCTTTGGTGGATTGCTGTAAATCACAACAATTTAATATATGTTTTAGATTTACATTTACCTAGTCTCGAGTCTTTTGACCTTTTAAATTATTAAACTATACACCACTCTGATGTATGAGAGAATTTTGCAGGCGTTTATTTAAATCACCGCAGAAAAACAGGAGGAGATCACAGGTTTATAATCCATCACCTTTTGATGATGAAGATGATGAGTATATCGACAATATAGAGGACTCTACACCTAATCGGCCACAAGTGAAAAGCTCCTCTATGACCCCTTGCAAATCTTCTGAAAGAGGTTTGCTCCATCTCTCAAATTCCATACAAATTATGTCTTTTTTTAGTTTTCAACATAAGTGGCGCATAATATGCTAAATTTGTGTGTCACCAGGCTTCAATAGGTCACTACCTAAAATGCTGACAGAAGAGTTGTATCCATCCATCATACACACTACACCTGAAAGAAGAAAATATTCACCAGTAGAATGGGACGCGTTTACAAAGGAGTCCACTGAAAAAGCATTGGAAGAGCTTGTTCAATCTCCTGATTTCGGTAAATGGCTGTCCACCAATGCAGATAGGATTAGTGTAACGCCGAACTCCGAAACAAATCGTGCGCGCAGGTGGTTGTGGTCTTAAGCCACATGGTGTTTTTCTATGAAATGATGATAGCTTCATTGAAGTAGCTTAGAGAAACAAAGAGGGTTTCGTGCCTGTCTAACACAGAAAGTAAAACTAGAAGAGTAATGTTGTAGATCAGATAAGCTTTGGTGGTGTAATTTTTTCGCGATCTGTAGCGTTTTTTGCAGTTTAGAATATGTAGATATTCATTCTCTATGCTAGTAGTTTACCATTATTTTACTGGGCATGTTTCAAAAATTGTTTTTAACTTGTAATGGACCGTCTAACACGTTGTATTGCCTTGTATTTGATCATCGAAACTAATCTGACTTGGTGTATACATCTTTGCTTCTCACTATTGAATTTTGAAGGATTACATTAATTTCTGCTCTTTAAAATGATTACATAAACTGTATAAATTATCAATATTTTTGATAATGTAGTCTTCCGATGGGTATTTACTAGCTACGTTCTCTCTTTTATTTTACGTGTTCTTTAAGTTTATAAGCATATATGGTAAAAAAAAATATTTATGTATTTTAAGAAAATCAGTAAAATATGTTGTTTTTTGATAAAATTATTTGTCTTTTTCTTACGATAGACTTGAAAATGACAGATAAATAACAACAAAATTTTAAAAAAAGTGGACACAAAAATGAGGTTGTAGGTAACTTACAATTGCAGTTTTATCACAGCATATAGTCCAAACCAGAAATTGTAGAACAGATGCTACTAGAATCTACATATCACTAATAATAGAGCATAAATACCGTGTCTCAATCAAGTTTTAATTTCTACGATGAAGGAGAATTAATGCCATCTCTCCTACAACCTTTAGTTGAATCTTCAAACATAAAAGCTTTAGCATCTTGTAAATTGTTAAAATCGGATCAAATGTGATGTAACAGTCGATATGTTTTTCTTGTGGCCAATAATAGTAGTTAGTTAGTTTTTTTTTTTGTAAGAATAATAGTTAGTTTTTTTTTTTTGAGAGAGGAATAATAGTTAGTTGATATGTCAAATTTTGGACCAAACGCTTGATCGATTATTGTTTAATATTTAATTCAGGGGCCCTTTAATTTATTATTCAATTATTTTAAACTAATCGATTTTGATTGAAAGCAAAATAACTTAAAAAAATAAATAAAAAATAAGCACTATGCAGCAAGTTCTTTCTTTTTTTAGGGATGCAGTAGGTAATTTCTACATCTTATAATACTACCTTGTTTTCATTACTGGATTTAATTTGTTGACCTCACTACCTTGTTTTCATACCTGCCACATTACTTCACTAAAAATAAAAGGAAATTCACTTGAGGCTAGTGTAGGGCATATCGTGTTTTCACATCGTCATTCACATCCAAAGTGGCCCTCTCTAATAGACTACACGGTTCATATTTTCATGTTTTTGTTTGATTCTCAAAGGGATAATACTTACAAATATCTTGACCCGGATTTATTGCGGTTGTGGGATCACATGCTTGCACATAATTGGCAATCTTAATCATTAATTTTAAGACCCCTTCCAAATTAAAACCCAAAAAGCTAAGCTACTGCTACATTATACACATCCTTTTCCCTTTAAATAAATTCGACAACTAAACTTGTTGCTAAACAGAATAAAAATTGTGTAGATGCTCGTAGTTTTCAACGGCTGGCCAAGCTTAATTTTAAGCTTACAACCTACTCAAGGGCTTAGAAACCACCTAGAGTTTCAACTTCAAAATCAAACAAAAGGACATTGTCTTTTTTCTGTGATGAATTTGTTTCAAATAATCTAAACCTATTTTTGAAAATCACTTGCCGTTTTTTTTTTTATATACATTTTGTTAAAAATAATTCAAAAATACTCCCTTCTCTAGTTTCTATATATAATTTTTTGGATATAACTCCCTCACGTATATGCATGTTATTTGTTGCGTGTTGCATTAATTGAGGGTTGTTTTTTAGCACCAGAAAGTCTAATTTGATTTGATCAAACAATTCTTTTTAAGGGAATTTGATCAATTTTTCAGTGTCACATGATAGGACTAAATAAAACAGTAAACACGACATTTTACGGGATTAATTAATTAGTATAATGTTTTACGGAAAGGTTCACTAACACTTTATGAATAAAAGAAAATAAATGAAATGAAAAAGATCTAATATTGGAAAATGGTGTATTAATTTTGGTACGTTTATTCCTCCTATGGTAGCATTCCAAGCAGAACCGACTCTGTCCATCTGTCCAACGCTACCGTCTCGCCGCGTAATTGACATTGTTGGCATCACTTCTTAATTTACTCACTCACTACACTAGTAAAATGCATTGCTCTTAGTTACCTAAAAGTAAAACAGAACCTCTCTTTTTTTCTTTCTTTCTCTTGTTGAGTTAGATAAAAAAAGAAGAAACAAAACAGCACATGGCTGCTTGTTCTTGGAAGCTACACATGAATTTACTAAACCAAAGAGAAACTCAAACATTGTTTTCACGTGGCCCTACTTCTTGTCATCAAATCTTCAACTTTGCTTCAAGAGTGACCAGTTATTGTGGTCTTATTGCGGCTGTCAAAAACACCAAGTTTAAGGTAAAAGGGTGTGGATGTAATGAAGAAGAATATGGTGTGACTGAGGAAGACAAAGATATTGTGAAGATTCTCTTTGAATCCAAGCCTTATTTTTCTGTACAAAGAGGTAGGGTTTTTGTTGTTCACATTTCTGCTGAGGTTATTGCTACTCCCAATTACTTCCATGCCATTCTCAAGGTACCACCCACTCCTCTCTCCCTAATTTTTTTTAGGAGGTTAGCAACACTCTCTTTTGAACACTTTCTCTACCACTTACTCTTTTATTAGATGAAATCAATGTAGGACCTACACTTTGAAAATGGAACTCACATAAAGTGATGAGACATACATTGATTTCACCCAATAAAAGAGTAAATGCTAGAGAGAATACTCAAAAGAGAGTGTTGCTAGAATTTATTTTATTTTTATATTTTGTTAGTTTGTCCCTTTACTACCACTTAGCTTTGGTATTACTCCAAACATACCTAAATTTGTTTTTTTTCTTCTTCAAGTTTTTATGTATTTTCCCATTATTTTGGTATCAATTAATTTTCTCTTTTAAATATGTTTTTGTCCTATATACTTCCTCCGGTCTCAAATATAAGAAAGGATTCCTTTTTTAGGTTCATTGAATAGTTAATGTATCTGGTCTACATTGTAAAACAGATACATTAATTATTCAATGAACTTAAAAAATGAATATTTTCTTATATTTGAGACCGGAGGGAGTATATACTAATTTAATTTTTAAAAAAATAATATCAATTTTTCGTTTTAATTCTTAAAATAATTTGTTAGAGTTTTAGTTTCTATTTTTTAGTCAATTCATGCCTAACATTCATATTTTTCAATGAAATTTTCAAAAAAAAATTTTGTATGAAAAATTAGAATACAAATAACAATATATATATATATAAAGAAAAATATCCCTTTAAACTTTTTTGAGTTGACCTTTTCTCTTTTTGAAAATGCCCTCAATTTTGAATACAAATAACACATGTAACAAATAGGTAAGAATAAATTTAAATAAAATAAATGTAACAAACACGATATGAATATATATGTATGTTTTTTCCTTTGTCATTTAAAAAGTGTAACAAAAGTGGATGAATATATTTATATTTACTTTTTCATTATTCCAATTATATCGTGAAACAATTTTTTCTATAATATAGATTGTTGTTGACGTCATTAAAAATTTCATAAAAAAAAAACTGTTAAAAGCAATAAAAAGAGTGGAAAACGGACACATAAAATTTATATTTCGTTCAGAATTTTTAATTCCTTAAAATATTTTTATCGTAGAGAAATGTTACACATGGGCACGAAGAAAGCAAGAAAGTCTTGAAGCGGCACGGCGGCGTGAAAAGTCTCTACGTCTGAAATCACGTCCGCCATTGCCGCTTAACACTGAATGGCTCCTTCTTTATCGCGTCCCTTTACTTCACTTTCACTTCCAAACCCTCTCACTTCATCTTCTCGCCAACACTCTCACTTCAATCCGCACCAACTCAAACTCCAATTCAAACCTCCTTCCTTTAATTCCTCGTTTTTCACCGCTCAAAAACACGTAACAATGACGAAACGCAATGCTTTGATCAACGAAGGTGTAAACGGAATCACTGAAGAAGGAGATGAACAACAACAATTCATTCGTTCCCTTCGTGAAGCTTGGCCTTATCTTCTCGCTTATCGTGGAACCACTTTTGTTCTCGTCATTTCTGCTGAAATTGTTGATAGCCCTTCCTTGGATCCCATTCTCAAGGCATGCACTTCAAATTGCGTTAATCTTTTTCGTTAGTAGTAGAATTGATTCTAATTGAAGCTACAATTGTTAACTCTTGAGTCTAAACGTGGTTTTTACAAAATCACTTCATTCAAAATGAATTTTTGTCACATGCACTTAAATATATCACCTTTTGCTTTTATTATTTTAATTGCACTTTTTTTTTTTCTTTTTTT
>Ga0228710_1011792_pt1 | contig 11122 bp, 5 predicted proteins | sample MedpolnodulmetaG_FD_177995 | JGI IMG/M metagenome (GOLD analysis project Ga0228710, IMG submission 177995) | Root nodule microbial communities from Medicago polymorpha collected in Santa Monica, California, United States - pink nodules | ecosystem: Host-associated > Plants > Roots > Nodule... | reverse complement strand
TATATATATATATATATATATAATTCGGTTTGATTCATTATATTGAGAATATAGTTTTAGAAAACTTTAATTATAAATGAATCTTTTGCACCAAAAAATGTAAGAAAAAACTATTAAAATAATTAAAAGGACACAATTTTATTGTTTCGTTCAGGGCATCAAAAATCTTAGGACTGGCCCTAAACATGGTTGCCATGGCCCATCCGGTCCCTTCAACTTGAATGATTTTCCACTAGTTCACACAAACAACAAGAACCATAGTACGATCAATTTTTTGAGTCAAGTTTTCATATTTAAATTGATTTATTTATTATTAGGGTATAGACGGTCATGTTAAAATTTTCATCTCTCTACTTTTCTATTGTGATTAATTATACATAAAAATATATTTCAATTTTCACATATACTACGATCAAATACTTTTTACAAATATAATTAAAATAAATTCCTGTTGTAGTGTTAAATGGGATAGTTTCCAATTTATTCAATGAGATATAGCTATTTTTTAAATTAATAACTTAAATAATATAATAAAACGGATACAATAGTATATAATGTAGTTTAAGTTAAGAGTTAAAGGTATAAATGAAGAAAAAATCGAGCTCAAAATTATGTATTTCTTTTATAGATTGATATAGATAAAAACAAAAAATATGATTCTCGACATAATTAAATTTTTGAATTGTAAGGATATGAGCTCTAGTTTATTCAGTTCGGGCATTTGGAATGAGTATATAACCAAACAAAAAGTATCATTAATGGGTCATAATCAACCAAATTTTGGTTTAGCAGAAAATATTAGACTTTCACAATACAACGGATCAATCATTGAATTATGACAAAAAGATTCATATATCGTGGCAGACACGACTCAACTACGTTTACTTCTTGCAAAAGAAACATATAAAATATTATAGAAAAAATAAGAACCGAATCGACATTTAGTGAATTGCATTTCTCCCGAAACAATTTGCTCTTCCATGACTCCAATGGTTCTTTTTTCCTTATTTTTTTATAGGGATGAAGCCATTAAGGTTTTGGAAGATATACTATATGTATATTTTTTTAATGGGAAATGTTAATGAGTGTTCTAGGGTATTCTTTTTAAGACTTTTAAATAGTAATTTTTTATGAAAATTATTGTATTTAATGCATTAGAAATTGAAATAATTGACTTTTTTAATGGATAATTTCTTAAATTGGAATGCTTAAAGAGCGCTCTGGAACATAAAGTCTTAACACAACTCCAACTCCAACGGAGGAACTTGCCAAAATGCCAACATCTAATCTTAAAGAATGCTCGAGTTTCGCCGAGAAATCCACGGAAACAAACAATAGTACTCTATTAACTACTATTTTTATTTTTTTTTAGATTAAATTTTATGCAGATCTTCGTAAAAAAATTATATAGACCATACAACTTAAAAATTTATTCATTTCTTTTCAAAAACTAAAAATGGATTCACTTAATGATAACGTCCCACACAATTTAATAGAGGAGTACTGTTAAAAATACTCTCTTTTCAACATTCTTTCTTTCCTTAGATGAAATAAATGTATGTCTCACGACTTTAAATGAGATAAATTTTTAAAGTGTGAGACTCATCTTGATTTAAGCCAATAAAAAAAATGAATATTAGAGGTATTGAAAAGAGAATGTTGATAACACTACTAAATTTAATATGATAAGCCAAAAAATTCACTAAAATATAATAGAATATTTAAAAAAGTGCAATGTTAGCATATCATTGTGTCGTCAAATATTGGCCCCGGCCTTTATAATAATGCTATAATAACTAATAGAAACTTGGCCCTTAAAAAAACCTAATAGAAACTTGGAAATATCTAAACAATTGTTCCTCCTTTCTCTTCTCTTGGAGCACAAAAATGGTTACAAGTAATTAATAACCGAAAGACTAAACCATGAAATCTCTTACCTTAATCTTCACATTCTCCATCATTGCTAGCTTCTCACATGCAACAGTCCCATCATTGGTCACTCTCCCTCAACCTCAAATGAACCAAAATTCCACGCTTAACCATACCCAACAACAAGTAAATAAATTTTATATTCTCATCTTTATTTTTATTTTGAAATATTAATCCAAAGAAGGGAATACCCTTTAATTCAAAATTATTAAAAATCATTCGAATAACCATATAGCGTACATGAATGTATACATTATTGAATCTTAAATAGGCTTTATGTACGTACTATATATGCATGTTTCAGATTAATGAGACTAGACTATCAAGTGGTAGTTGCATTTACAAGATCATCATAACGACAAGCTGCAGTTCTCCAAGACTTACAACAGATGCAATCGATATTTTAATTGGAGATGCTGATGGTACTCAGGTTCTTTTCTCTATCTAAGAATATAATTAAACCATATAATATAACCATATGTACTTAAGAGAAATATATATATATTTTTTGAAATATAAGAGAAATACAATTAGATGGCCACATTCTCTCGCTCTTTGATTTATGTTGTACAAATAATGTTTGTATAAAATAACAATAAAAGTTCAAGTTTACTTATATGAGTTTATCCACTGACACAAGTATTTGCGAGAGTTAAGAACACATCTTATAATATGTCCATGAGCTATATTTTCAGCTTATTCACACAAGTTTTTCATGATATAGCCTATGAAAATAGGGTAAAACTAATATGAAAACACATATCTTTATTTTAACTTTGTTATAAAAATAGCGTATATATACAAACATGTATAAAATATGAAACATAGCTAGGGAGCATGTAAATATTCTTTTTTTGAATGAAACTAAGTCGAATGTATTGGTTTGATATTCATGCATGTGTGTATATATATAATTCGCAGATTCTTGCAAGTCCAGATCCTAATACGGGATTGTTCAAGCGGTGTGCGACGGATATATTTGCAGTACATGCAGATTGTATAGGAAAAATCTGCAATATGCACTTTGTTAGGGTTGGAACAGATGGTTGGATACCAGAGACTGCCATCGTATACTACCGTGACTACCCTCCTATCACCTTCAACTTCGACTCTTTCCTTCCTTTAGGTGTTCCCTTTGGCGTCAATTATTGCGAACACTATTAATTACTAGAATTAATTAATATGCTTATTATAATTTGTCAAAGATCAAATCGTCAAGAAGCATATAGAACCAGCTTAATAAGTATTAGGGCTAGATAGGTAGCGGTCAAATAAGTTTGCTTCTAATTACTGTTTGTTTTTACCAGCTAATAACTGTTTTAATATCTAAGAAACTAAGAAATAAACATATTTCTTTAAAAAAAATGAATGACCCAGTTACATTTTTTTATGAGATTTACATTAGTCTCTTACACTGTCCAAAAAAAGAAAACATTAGTCTCTTACACTGCATATAGAGACTAATTTTAGTTAATTGCATAGAACTATAATATTTTAATATAACTTTTTTGATGCAGTCGGAAGCGTAGGTTAGCAAGCGCTGAACCTATATTGAAAAGATACATACAAGTTTGCAAGCGACAAATTTTATTATCCAATTCATTAATCGAAAGGTAGCAAGAAGAAATAGTAAAAATTCTGCAGCATAAAAATACCTTTCCCTAGTAATATCAAGCCATTATTATAGTGTGTGAAGACCATTTATAACAGTGAGTAGTTTGAGAATTCCATCATGATAATTAGCCAATAGGTTAACTGTTTCTGTTTCGCTTTTGTTAAGCAACAAGTAGCGCTATAAGTCTTTAATCACTACCAACACATCTTCAAGATAATCCATGCTTACGATACTAACTAGTATATATATAATTAGGAGTAACAAAATAGTAAAGGAGACATTCTACTTCAAATTCCTCATAAGCAACAAGAACACTTAGTGGCAAGATGATAAACCATATAAGTCCACTTAGTGGCAAGATGGTTACTAATGTGGCTTCCATAGTTAAAAAAACTTCAAAGAGAACCAATGCAACATGATGGTAAATGTGTACTTAACAAGTTTAATAACCATAATGCAACGGCCTTTGGATAAATCAAAACAAACACCCTCAAACTTATAATTTGTGCACCCCATATTGAAGGTATCCCAAACACACACAAGCCACTTTGGCATTTGATCGAACACTTGGAGGATAGTTCTTAGTAGTGTAACTAGCATAGACAAATGGAGTGACGAAAACGTAACGACACCAGGTGGTTTCGATGGTGGTTGGTCCACCTCTGAAGAACTCGACCCCAATTCTGATAAAAGAGCTGCAATGCATGTTGACTCTTCCAATGAAGAGGTGAACACCCACCCGGATCCCATTGAGTGTAATACAAAGAAGGTTTGGTTTGAAAAATATAGCATTTGCATTTATCCGTCACGATAATGCATTCTTTCTCCAAATGCTTCTTCATATAAGTCAAATGGCTTGCATGAGATGGCGAAAGAGGAGTGGTAGTTGTTGATGTCTTTTTCTGTGAGCAAGTGTAACTACATCGTCAAAGATTTCTTAATTAAAAGGCCCATATTTCAGCTGGCTCCAGATCTTTAGCTTCACTGAATGAATTATCCTTAGGAATGGAGTAGCTACCCCAAAGTCCAAGTTTACTAACTTTTGATGCACTTGGAATGTTGTCTACATCAAGCCTCATAACCTTTCCAAGCAATGACTTCTTGTTTTGGGAAAAAATTGTATGGATCACCTGAACCTCCTCCATCTCCCATCATGAAGTACAAATTTCCATCATTAGGTCCAAAGAGTATCTGACCACCACGTTAAGATGTAAATGAGAGTCTCATGGTAAATATCATTCACAACTTTGTGGGTTTGGTCAGTTTGTAATCATCCAATAATTCCACCAAATGTACTCCGTCATATAGAAAACAAGTCTTCTTTTCATCTTCCCATGTTAGTGTTTTGCTTATAAGATTGTCAACCATTGCAAGAATTTTGGTTATAGATACTCTTGCCCGTTTTGCATGTTACAGATTAATGTGAGCATTGCATTCAAAAGAAAATTTGGGTTGATTGAAAGATTTTGCTTATAACAGTGTCAACCATTGCTTTTTTTATTTGAGTTAGGTTAATGTCTTTTCATAAGTTATCAGATAACAAATTATTAGTCAATTTATCAGATATCTTCTATAAATTCGTTCGTTTTAACCAAACTTATCAACTATCCACCATTTTCATCAAACAAGCCTTAGGGGTCAACATGCTCGAATATAATTATTTTCAGCAAAGGAATCGACGATCTTTCAAAAAAAAGCAAAGGAATATATGAAAAATCCAAAAACTAAATAATTAGTTAGTCTGTGATCTTTCGGTAAAGCAAAAGAATTAGTGAATTGCATTCCTGCCACACCAATTGGCAATTTGTTCTTCCATGAAGCCAATAAGTTTATTATTTATTTTTTTCTTTTTAAAAAGTTAATATATTTTTATATGAATGAAGGCATTATGGCGTCGAAAGACATATATCATACATGTATCTATTTTAAATTAATATTTTTCATGTCATTGCTGAACCGTTCAATTGCCTACTTCACCTGGATTTTTTAGATTTATTTTTTACTAAAAATGATAAATGTCCATATTTAACCCTTGTTTGAGAAGTCCATATTAAATACATTTGTTTTAAGATTTTTATTTATTTTTATTTAAATTATAACAAATCGATGCAAAACTTTTAATAATGATTACTTTTTAAAACATTAAGAAACTGTCTCTTCATATGATATACCAAAAATTCACTAAATTATAATAAAAAATCATAAAGTGTATAGTTAGCATACGACGTGTAGTTTAAAGTTTACCCTTGGCCGTCCTCGCGAGCTTAACTCAGTTGTTATAGACAATGCATACTATATGTAAGGTTCGGGATTCAAGCATCAGCCACCACAATTTTTTTTTACCCTTGGCCTTTATAATGCTATAGTATAACGAATAAAAACTTGGAATATCCGAACAATTTAGGTGTTCCTCTTTTCTCTCCTCTTGAAGCACAAAAAGGGCTACAAGTAACTAATAACCAATTAAACCATGAAATCTCTTACCTTAATCTTCACATTCTTAATAATTGCTGCCTTCTCAAATGCAACACCATCATTAGTCTCTCTCTCTCAACCTCAAATGAACCAATATTCTATGCATAACCATACCCAACAACAAGTTAATAAATTTTATATTCTCATCATTATTTTTACTTTGAAATATTAATCCAAACAAGGGAATACCCTTTTGTTGGAACGTCAACACAAAAGAATTAAAAAAAATCGATAAATCATAATACAATGAACATGATCATTTGTTCATGCAGTTTAAACAAATATACATATGTCTGTAATTACAAAGTAACTGTAGTTTCGTATTATGCATGTTTCAGATTAATGAGACTGAACTTCTTAGAGGTAAAGGTAGCTGCAATTACAAGATCGACATAAAGACAAGCTGCAGTTCTCCGGAACATACAACAGATACAATCGACATTATAATTGGAGATGCTAATGGCAATCAGGTTGTTTTCTCTACTACCTCCCAGATTATTATTAACCATATTATGCATTGTCCTACAAGCTGAGTTAAACACACGGGGACATTACCATTAATTTTATAATAGTAATAAAAGAGATACTTGATTTTTTCTGGTGTAGCCTATTTTCAATATACCAAAATGATCTCAAATAAATTTACTCTTAAAATAATTTTTTTTTATTTATATTTATTTGCTGAGATAAGTATTTATGAGAGTTACGGTAAAATCTTATAACATGTTCATGAACTATATTTTCAGCTTACTCACATACTTATGAAAACAATTTAAACTAATTTGAAAACACAAATCTTTATTATAACTTTGTTATAAAAATAGCTTATATATAAACATGTATAAATATGCAACATAAGGAGTATGTAATCTTTTGTCCAGAAAAAGAGAGTATGTAACCTTTTTTCTTTGAACTGAACTATATATGTATTGGTTCGATATCCATGCATGTGTATAAATGCAGATCATTTCAAGTCCAGATCCTAGTATGCGGGGTTCCTCTCTCAAGCGGTGCACGGCGAATCCATTTGATCTGGTACCAGCAAATTGTATAGGCAAAATCTGCAGTATGTTCTTCGTTAGGTTTGGAACAGATGGTTGGATACCAGAGTCTGCCACCATATACAACGATGGCTACCCTCCTGTCACATTCAACTTCAACTACTTAATTCCTTTCGGCGTTCCTTCTGGCATCTATAATTGCAATAAATAAGTTTTTATGTTAATTTGTAAGTTCTCACTAATAAAAATTGTATCTTCATAAGTTGTTTTTTCATAACCTACATTGATAAACTTATGAATAGTGTATCTCGATTCATCAAAGAACGATAGCTAATGAGTTTCTACATTTATTTGGCGTCAAATAACACGTATTGCTTTCGATAAACCGATTACAATGTTGATTTGCTGTATTTTTTTCTCAATCAAGATTCAAGACGCTATGGAAGAGTTAAGACTTGATCATGGTTCGGGTCCTATATATGTACTCCCAAACCATTCAGGCCGTGTAATTTTTTTTCTTCAACTTTGTTGCATTATTTTACGAGCTTTGGTTATTGTTGTTAAATTATGAGTGTTGAATATTATTGTTGTTGAATTGTGAGAGTTACGGAAACATCTTATAACATGTATATGAAATATATTTCCAGCTTGGTTTGCATAAGATTTTCACCATAGCCTATGAAAACAGATTAAAACTAATATGAAAATACATATCTTTATTTTAACTTTGTTATAAAAATAGCTTATATACTCTCCCTATGTGACTGTATAGGCAAAATCTGCAATATGCACTTCGTTAGGGTTGGATGCCAGAGTCTGCCACCGTATACTACCGTGACTACCCTCCTGTCACCTTCAGATTCATCTCCTTCATTCCTTTAGGTGTTCCATCTGGAGTTGATTATTGCAAACACTATCACTAGAATTAATTAATATGCATTTCCCATTAATTATATTTTGTCAAAGATCAAATCGTCAAGAAGCATATGCATATAGAAGCAGCATAATACGTATTAGGGCTAGCTAGGTTGGCTCAAATAAGGTTACTTCTAATTGCTGTTTGTTTTTACCAGCTAATAAATGTTTTAATATGTAAGAAACTAAGAAATAAACATATTTCTTTATAAAAGATGAGTGATCAAGTTAAATTAATATATTAATTTTTATGAGATTAACATTACACTACACATATGGACACTAATTTTGGTTAATTGCATAGAACTAGATTTTTAATATAACAAACTTTAGGATCTCTGATCTTCTCGCATCGTGCTATACTGCAACTTCATAAAAAAAAAAAAAATGCAACTAATAATATTTGTTAAACAATTTTTTTTTTGGTCAGACCATACATTAGTTAGAAAAGAGTTATATTGTGAGAGTGTTGTTTTGAAAAGGTTTTGGCTAGGAAAGACTTGACGTTAAGTGGTTTATTGTGACTGACCTCCCTTTCTTGGGAACTTATCTAATACACAAATAAATTTCACCTTGTTTACACAACGTCAAGCTTCTCAAGTGTAGTGAAACTTTTTTCCTTTTTTGTCGAAAGTGTAGTGAAGTTTGGCATAGAGAAATTTGATGGAATAATGCAATTTTAACTTGTGACAAATACAAGTCAAGATGTGGTAATATAGTTAGAGTTATACAAGATATTGAGAGGAAATATTTTCAACATGAACAACGATAGACAAGAGAAACTAGATTTTAAGAGCTTTGAGTACAATTCACATGCCTTTGACTAAGAATATTCTTGTTCTTAATTAAGAGCTGTAGTCAATTGCTTTATGGCTCTGTCACTGACTAATCCACTAAGCAAATTTTCTTTTATGAAAATAGTATGGAGAATGTTAATCAGTGTCCTCAGATCATTTTAGGGCTGAAAATGAGTCGAACAAACCAAACCTGTCTGAGCTCGGCTCGACTCGATAAGAAATGGTTCGGCTCGAAACTCGACTCGAATTTGAAACAAACCTTTTTTTTGGCTCGAGTCCGACTCATTTAAAGTTCACGAGCAGCTCGGTTCGGCTCGTTAGGTTCAACTCATCTACTCGAATAGAAAAAAAGATCTAGTGTGCAACTGAAGTGTACACCTGCAGACCCTAAAATATAAAAAATTGCACTGATACTCTTATGGAAATTGCATTTGACAACCCCACACTTTTTCATTTGGACTCCAGGGGGCTGGCTGAATAAATTTTATTGCATGTAGCAGCAAGGTATGCCCTCAGCTGAAAGGTGTTGAAAACTTACAAGTTACAACAGTACGCTCTAATTATATAGCCAAAGGCTTATCGCAATTTCTTAAACATGGTCGATGTGGGACTATTACAAGTTGTTGGTTTTATAGCTTAAACAAAAAAGACCAGTACGTTATTTTTAAGGAAGTGACTAGGTAATATGTTGATACATTTGTTCCCTTGTTTGTATATTTTGTTTTTGAAAGAAAGCTATTTCCATTCCTACTATATTATTATTAATTAGGAAAATGTTACATGAACACCCTTTAATCATACACCCCATTGTACACCTTATGCACTAGAGACATTTTGGTAAATTCATCTCACAACCACACTTTCTCTTTCATCTCCTCTCCCTCTTCCTTGTCACATGTCAGGATATTGTATGGGTGTAAGAGGTGTATTGCCACATGGGGGTGTACATGTATCACCACTCTATTAATTATTATGTATACATATTATTCTTTTTTTTAATGAATGTATACATATTATTCTTAGCTGCTGAATTGTTCTTTTTGTTTATTTTATATATACATATAATCGAGCCGACTCATGAACCAAACGAGTCGAAATGTATATAGTTTAAGTTCATCTCATTTAGTTAACGAACTTAATTTTCAGTTCAAGTTCAGCTCATTTGGTTCATGAACAACCAAGTTCCACGAGTTAATTACTGTGTCGAGTTCCGAACTATTTTCGAGTTGTCTCGGTTCATTGCCAGCCCTAGGTTAAACAACTGAAACAAGTAACTTTTTATAGAAAATAGTGCAATTATTACTTAATCAAAAGTCAAAACTTATGTTTTCAAGAAAAAAATTATTTATAATTTCCTTAACCATTGCCCCTAAGAACACCGGTTAGTAAGACCTAAATAATATTAGTCAGACTCAATTTTAAGAGAAAATAAGTGCATACATGTTTGACTCAAATATAAGTGCAAAAGAGTATTCTACGTGCAGTTTCAGCCATTTACACGTGCAACTATCGTTATGGAGTTGAGTCTTAAATTTATGGGGGTTTCAAATGTTTGATAGTTGTTCAATAGGCTTCTTGGGTTGCTTGCAATCCCTTCAACCGATCAAATCGTACTCTCGATCAACTTTTTTTCTTTTGTAAACTACGATTGGGTCGTAACTCTCGATCATCTTTTTCATACAATGTGAGCAATTTGAAGGGTTCATTGAACAATCATCCACACTATCTCTTAATGTTAACTTGTAACTGTTCAAATTACCCTTAATTTTTTTTATTATGGCCCATTTTTAATATTAGAGTAAGCTTCATATTTGATTCGGACAACCCTTGACACTAGTTGACTACTAATTAGGTTAGTGGGAGATGAAATTTGAGATTTAAGAAGAACAAGTTGTAGAATGAGAATTATGGTTCCGTTATGTTCTAAACATAGCAAAAAACCTAAAGTAAACGACAAACTTTTTTTTGGTGTTAACCCTCCAAATTTTTAAGGGAAAGAGGCTTGATAATCTAAAGTTCATAAATATCATATAGGGGCATTCATATAAAGAAATGAGTTATTTTTTCTTAAATGATGCCTCAAAGTTTATAGTACATAATTAATTTTGAAGGGATAAAATTGTAATTCAAGTATCTGTTATGGGAGAGAAATGTAATTTACTTTAGGTTTTTACTTTTTAAGGAGGAAAATGCATATTTTAGTATAATTGAGGAAATGTAATTCAAACTTTTCTTTTAAATATTTTTGCTCTTCCTTTCATTTCTCTTCCTTTTAATTTTTTTTTTTGAGTCAAGTAAAATTCGACTCAAGTTTTTTCTCTCTCATTATTTTAATATATATTGGCTTATGCAGTTGAGTTTGGATTGAGGGACTCTCTCTCTCTCTCTTT